>Ga0326511_10000436_pt1 | contig 36413 bp, 26 predicted proteins | sample 0_2496_0518_D_FD_203701 | JGI IMG/M metagenome (GOLD analysis project Ga0326511, IMG submission 203701) | Bovine rumen microbial communities from UC Davis, California, United States - 0_2496_0518 | ecosystem: Host-associated > Mammals > Digestive system > Stomach > Rumen | place: USA...
CTTACGCGGGTCCTGATGATACTGGTTGATGACCGTCTGACGGGTCAGCTCCGACACACACATGATGCAGTCGGCCCAGTCCATACCGTTCTTCTCGATGCCGTAGACGGTGGGGTTCACCTTACCGCGCGAGCGGTCGAAGTCGGTAGCATGGACATGGATGCAGAGCGGTTTGCCGCTAACCTGCTTGGCATGGATGCCAGCCGGGAAGGTCAGCCAGTCGTGTGCATGAATAATGTCAAATTCCTCAGTACGAGCTACTTGTCCGGCAATAATCGAGTAATTATTTATCTCCTCATGAAGGTTTCCCGGATAGCCTCCGGCAAACTCCATGGCGCCGAGGTCGTTGACGTTCATGTAGTTGAAATCGGCGTAGATATGCTCGCGGAGCTTGAAATAGTAGTCGGGGTCCATGATGTTGCCCACGCGCTGCTTGACGTAGTCGTAGTCGACGTCGCGCCAGGCAATGGGTACTGCGTTCATGGCAACAATACGGCAGGCGTGCTGACTCTCGTCGCCAAAGGGGTGTGGCAGACAGAGTACGGTTTCAATATCGCCCTGTGCCTTCAGGCCTTCAGAGATACCATAGTTAGCGGTAGCCAGTCCACCGAACACGTGAGGAGGATACTCCCATCCAAACATTAATACTTTCATATAGCGTTCCTCCTATTACTTTTGATACGAATACTTCTCCAGGAGCTTCAGCGTGCGCAGGATCTCGGCCACGTTCATGGCAAAGGCCATGGCGCCGCGTCCATGGAACGGCGGGTTACCGTCGAACAGCTCGGAGATGGTACCGATAGCGTGATAGTCAATTTCATCCTCGTAGCCCACCATCTGCCGCTCGATGAACGACAGGCGTGAGCGCTTGTAGAGTTTCAGGCAGGCCTCCATGTAGAAGCCGCCAAGCCATGGCCACGCCGTTCCCTGATGGTAGGCGTAGTCGCGCTGCGTCTGCGGACCGACATACATCGGGTTGTAGCCACCGCTCTTCGGCGACAGCGAGCGCAGTCCCTTCGGGGTGAGCAGCTCGCGCGTACATATATCTACTACGCTCTTCATCTGCTGTTGTGACAGCGGCGAGTAGTCGAGTGCCACGGCGAAGATCATGTTCGGACGTACCGACCAGTCCATGTTCGTACCGTCGACATAGTCGAGCAGATAGCCATATTCATTGACGAACGTCTCGACGAACGACTGCTTCGTCTTGGCAGCCAGTTCCTCAAGCAGTTCAGCACCTTTCTGGTTATTCTGGTCGACCATCATGGCGGCACAGAACTTCAGGGCGTTGTACCACAGGGCGTTGAACTCAACGATGTATCCCGAACGAGGCACCACGGGGCGTCCGTTGGCGGTGGAGTTCATCCACGTCACGGCACGGTCGCGGCCGTTGGAGTATAGCAGTCCGTTGGCGTCGAGACGAAGGTTCGGATGTCCACCGTCCGATATGTAGTCGATGATGTCACAGACAAGCTTGCCATACATCTGGTAACCCTTGTCCTTACCGGCATCCTTGACATACTGCTGGATAGCCCAAATGGCCCAGAGGGGAACATCGGGCTGTTCTATCTCGTAGATCTTCACACTCAGCGGCTTGTTGGCCATGAACTCGCGCAGTCCCTTCTCAGCGGTCTTCATCACCAGCTCGAAGTAGTCCTGCTCCCCGATAGCCAGAGTCAGTCCCGGCAGCGCGATGAACGTGTCGCGGGCACGGGCCTTAAACCACGGGTATCCCGCCAACAGGTAACGGTCGTCGTTGGGCTGGCGGTTGTGGAACTGGTGGGCAGCGGTCCTCAGGATGTGATAGAAATTGTCGCGCGGCAGGCGGATAGACACTTCCTTGTCGAAGAGCTTCTTCAGCGTCGACGACTTGATCTGCGACGTGGAACCTGAGAAGACGATCGACTCGCCCTTCTTGATGTCCATCTCGAAGTAGCCGGGAACGTAGAGGTCCTCGTTCGAAGCGTAACCACGCTCCTGCTCCTTCGGGTACTCAATGCCGCGGTACCAGTCGGGCTGGAAGATGAACTCGTTCTTCTTCGAGAACTGCATGTAGAGGTCAGGATAGCCTGCATACATACAGGTCTTGATGCCGTTGTCTACCACGCCATACTCGCGGCTGGCGGTCATGTTCTCGTGGGTGAACTGCCTGACGGAGCGGAAGGCCAGGAAAGGTCGGAAGCGCAGCGTCGTTGCCGAATGGGCATCGACCAGCGTGTAGCGAATGAGGATGCGGTCCTCATAGGCTTGGAAGATGACTTCCTTCTTCAGGATGACACCACCCACGCGATAGGTAGTTGTCGGCACGCTCGTAGCGTCGAACTCACGGATGTACTTGTGTCCTTTCGGACTGTAGTTGTTGCCCTGATACTTGTGGAGACCGAGGTTGAACTCCGCTCCGTGCTGCACGACCGTACAGTCGAGCGACGACAGGAGCACATGGTTCTCGTCGTCGAGCTCAGGCACAGGTACGACCAGCAGTCCGTGGTATTTTCGCGTATTGCAGTCTACCAGTGTAGACGAGCTATACGCTCCCGAACGGTTGGTGCGGAGTAATTCGCGTCGAAGACTCTCCTCCAGGTTAGTCATCACGGCTTTCTCGTAACGTAAATTACTCATAGTTTTTATATTAAGGTATTACTTCAATTTGAGTGTTTCGTTTTAGATTTCAGCCCAAAGGTAATGATTTTTCTTGTGTGAAGCAAGGAATTAAGGTTATTTAATACTTTCTGACACAAAAAAGTTTGTCCTTTACTCTTATTCTTCGTACCTTTGGCGCCAAACAAACGAAAAATGAAGAAAACAACGCTACTACTTACCCTGCTGCTGCCCATGCTGGCAACAGCACAATACCGCTCAACGGTATGGTGTCCCGACAACGGCAATGGCACCTTCACGAACCCAGTTATCAATGCTGATTACAGCGACCCAGACGTCTGCGTGGGAGCACCGCTGCCAAACGCGCCGGCTGGTGCTGACGGCGAGGACTACTACATGACGGCATCGTCGTTCCAGTGTACGCCGGGACTACCCATCCTCCACTCGCGCGATCTTGTGAACTGGGAGATTGTGGGTTATGCCTTAGGCAATCTCTACGAGGGCCATCCCGAGCTGCTCGCCCATTTCGACGGCGCACCACAGCACGGCAACGGCGTCTGGGCACCCTCCCTCCGCTACCACGACGGCTGGTACTACATTTACTGGGGCGACCCTGACTTCGGCGTGTTCATGGTGAAGACCCAGGACCCTGCCGGCAAGTGGACTGAGCCGCTGTGCGTCATCCGCGGCCAGGGCTACATAGACACCTGTCCGCTATGGGACGACGACGGCCGCTGCTACCTCGTCAACGGCTGGGCCAACTCACGCGCCAAGTACGCGTCGGTGCTGACGGTACGCGAGATGAGTGCCGACGGCACGCACCCCGTCGGGCAGCCCGTCATCGTGTTCGACGGCAACGGCACGGCCAACCGCACATGCGAGGGTCCAAAGTTCTACAAGCGCGACGGCTGGTACTGGATCATGTGTCCCGCCGGCGGTGTCCCCGAAGGCTTCCAGCTGGCTATGCGGAGCCGTTCGCCCTATGGTCCCTACGAGCACAAGATAGTCCTGTCGCAAGGCAAGACCAACATCAACGGCCCCCACCAGGGCGGCTGGGTACATACGAAATATGGTGAGGACTGGTTCCTGCACTTCCAGGACAAGGAGGCCTACGGCCGTGTCGTCCACCTGAACCCTGTCGACTGGTCCAGTGGCTGGCCCGTGATGGGTAGGAAGGGTGAACCGGTGACAACGTACCAGAAGCCAAAAGCTTCGAGCACAGTCATCGTGAACCCTGCTGAGAGCGACGAGTTCAACGCCCCCACCCTCGGTCTCCAATGGCAATGGCACGGCAATTACGACGAGAAGTTCGGCACCGCCACGGCTTTCGGCACTTACCGTCTTTATACCTATAAATTAGAGGAGAGAGGAAAGAGGAGAGAGGAGAGTCTCTCCCTTTGGCAAGTTCCCAATATGCTGCTGCAGAAGACGCCCGCCGACAAGTTCTCCGCCACCGCGAAAGTGCGCTTCACGTCGAAAGCCGACGGTCAGATGGGCGGTCTCATCATGATGGGACTCGACTACTCCGCACTCGTCGTGCGGCGTGTGGGCCGCGAGTTCCAGCTGCTGCAGTTGACGTGTCAGCAAGCCGACAAGGGAAAGGCGCAGACGGAGCAGCTGCTGGCCACACTAAAGCCTACTGCCGAAGACAAGATCGACTACAAGCCTGGCATCCATGAGGACATCTACTTGAGGCTGACGGTGAGCAACGTCGAGGCTGGTGCTGCCCATGGCGGCAAGCCGATGGTACACTTCGCCTACAGCCTCGACGGCAAGAAGTTTACCGACTGCGGCACAGCGTTCCCGATGCGTCAGGGAAAGTGGATCGGTGCGAAGTTTGGTTTCGTCAGCGTAGAAACCGACGCGAAGGCCGACCGCGGATGGCTGGACGTCGACTGGATCAGGGTAACTCCTTGACAGCAGACCAACTTCTTAGTCTGGAATCAGGAAGTTGATGACTTCCTGTTCCACGTTCACGCGATAGGCGCCGACGGGGGTCTTCATCAGGCGACCGTCGATACCCACCATCGCCTTGCGTGCCTCGTCGACAAAGATCTCGCGGGTACGGAAGGGGTGTACGCTGCGGTGGTTCAGGAAACGGCCGGCGATGAGCAGCCACAGGCCCTCGATGAGCTGTACCATCTCCGGATGGTAGACCACCGAGACGTCGAGCATACCGTTATAGGGTACGGCGTTGGGCGTCTGTCCGTAGCCAGGGCCGGAGCCAATGCAGACGGTCATCACCTTGCGGTCGATGATGTCGCTGTTGATGCGCAGCTTCATCTTGTACTCCATGCGGTGGAACAGCATGACGAAGAGCGACGTAATAAAAGATAAGGTACGCGAGCCGAAGAGGCGGCGTGTCTGTCGGCGCAGGTTCATAATGTCGGCCGTCATGCCGATGTTCAGGCAGTTCAGGAAGTAGCGGTGGCACTTCTCGTTATTCTTGTTCGTATAGCGGATGCAGCCCAAATCAATCTTCCTCACACGCTGGGCGGCGAGCCAGCCGACGGTCTGCTCCAGGTCATCCTCGTCGAAGCCCCAGAAGCGGGCGAAGTCGTTCATCACGCCATTGGGAATCACGCCCAGACTGATGGCATCACGCTGCTGTTTCTCCACCTTCATCAGACAGTTCACCGCATCGTTCAGGGCGGAGTCGCCGCCGACGATGATGATGGTCTTGTAGCCGTTGTTGATGAGCATCGTCATCAGGCGCTCCACGCTGTCGGCCGTCTCGCTCTGTACCATGTCGAACTGGATGCCGCGCTCCTTGAGCACGGCCTCAATCTTCTCCCAGCGCTTGCGCTTGTTCGAGATGCCTGTCTTGGGACAATACAGCAGGCCCCATCTGTTCTTCTCTATTAGCATAGTAGCATTCGGTTTTTAGATTCCGGCTGCAAAGTTACGAAAAAGCGCGTGAACCGCAAAGGGAAACCCGTTTTTCTTTTCATCATCATCACTCGGTGGTCAGGTAGCCCACATGGAGCGTGCCTTGCTTCAGCAGCTTCTTGACGTGGGCACGGAGCGAAGCGGGGGTGACCTGTCGGATGTAGGTCATGTCGCCCTCATTCACCACGATGCCGTTGAGCTCCTGCGTCAGGTAATCCCTGCGTCGTGTGAATTCGTTTCCTTTGAAGGCCGCAGCATGCTTCTCGCGCTCCTTCAGGTAACTGTCGATGAGCTGCTGCGTGATGAGGTCGCCTCCGGCCATTCCCTTCACGAGGTCCTGCACGTCCTGCACGATGCGCTCACGCTGGGTGGGATTGCAGGCAAAGCTGACGGTCAGCTTCATGTGGGGCACGGGCAGCAGCCCGTCTTCCTTCTGGCATGTGGAGCTGTAGATGTCGCCGTTCTGCAAGCGCAGCTTGTTGAGAATCAGGTTGCCCAACACGCTCTGCAGCACCAGATTGTGGGCATAAGACTCCTGCGTGTACTTGAAGCCACGCTCCCAGGCATAGATCAGCGAGGCCTGACAGATGGGGGCGGGGTTCTCAACCTTCTCCACCATCGTCGTGTTCTGGGTTGCGTAGTGGTCGGCAGGCCATACCATGCGCTTGGCGCGCTCGGGCTTCGAGGGTAGAGCGCCCACATACTTCAGGATGTGCGGCATGATGCTGTCGAGGTCGCGGTCGCCCTGCACCACCATCACCGAACCGTTGTAGTTCGAGTGGTAGTCGTTCACAATCTGGCGGAAACGGTCGATACTCATGGCAGCAACCTGCTGCTCCGTCGGCGGCATCAGGCGCTTCGTCTCCTGGGCATAAGCCAGTCCGACCCTTAGGGCCGACTGCAGCACGGGGCTCTTCATAGTCACGGCCGAGGCTTGCAGCTTCTGCAGCTCTTCGGCAAAAGCCACGGAGTCGACCTCGTTGGTGGTCAGCGACATGTAGAGCATCTTCATGCCACCCTCTAGTTTGTCGAGAGACCCGGTACCGAAATCGAAGATGTCGTCGAACGCCTCCACGACGGCATTGCTCTCTCCGCCCCAGAAGCTGAACTTCCTGAGACAACTGCCCAGCATGTCGTGGTAGTGGATGTCGTCGTCGCTGAGCGCGGAGTAGCCCTGCGGACGGCAGAACCTGAAGTTCACCGAGTTGTGCCCGGTCTTCTGCTTCATCAGCACCACCTTGATGCCGTTCGATAGCATGACCTCGGTGATGCTGTCGTTGAGCACTTCCTGTTTGACGATTGTGCCCGGCACGGTGGGAATCTCGAGGCTGTCGACGGTTGTTCGGTCCAGCTTCTTCAGCTCTGCCACCTCGACCTCTGCCAGTTCCTCGTCGCTCATTTGACTGACGCGCCGGTACAGCGCCTCCACCTCTTCTTTCCGTGGCAGCGCGGCGCTGTCGGTGAGCATCACGCCAATCATCATGTTGCGGCCGCTGGTCATCCGGCAGAACTCCTCGCGCATCTCGTCGGCGGTGATGGTGTTACGGAGATGGCGCTCGGCCAGCTGGCGGGCCATTTTCGACAGCATCGCGTTGCCCTTGAAGAAGTTGTCAATACACTTGTTGGCAAACTCCGTGCTTTGGGTCCTGTCGTTCTTCACGAAGAAAGTGTCCACAAAGACGATGCCCGTGGAGTCGGCATTATATTCAGGAGGAGTAGTGCGTTGTTCCTGCTTCCAGTAGTCCTCGCCAAAGCCCTTGCGGCGAATCAGTTCCACCTGCTTGGCCAGCAGCTCCAGAGTGCGACACCACTGGTCTTGAGGCGCCGACAGGTTGAATATCCATAGTTTGTCGTTGACGTCGGCCAAATCCATCGCCTGAACCTCACCACCAAGGAGCATCGGGAATTTCGCGGCCAGGCTGTTGAGCTTCTTGCCCATGACGTTCTTGATTTCCTCGCGCAGCACGGCGGTCTTCAGGGCACCCACCGTATTCCGCGGTCCCACGGTGTCCTCGCCCAGCCTCATCATATAGGCCAGCGCACCGAAGGCCTGCTTGTTGTTAGGATACAGCAACACCTTGGGCGTCTCGAAGTCGGGAATGGCAGGCGCCTCGGGCGAGATGGTCTTGCCACGCTTCAGGTCGCCAAATGTCCGGCGAATCTTCTCTACCATCTTGTCGGGGTCGAAGTCGCCAACCACCACCACAGCCTGGTTCTGAGGCTGGTACCAGCGGTTGTAGAAGTCGCGCACCATCTTCTGCGAACAGTTCTTCACGATGTCCATGTCGCCGATGGGGTTGCGCTTGGCGTAAATGGAGTTGGCGAAAACTTCATCGAGCAACTGCTGGGCAAAGGAAATGGTGCTCCGCGTGCGCCACTCCTCCACAACGACGCTGTGCTCGGATTCCACGTCCTTGGCGTCGATGGTCGCATCGCCAGCCCAGTCGCGCAACACCAGCAGACAGGAGTCCATCAGTAGCGTGTTTTCCGTGGGAATAGCGTTCAGCAGGTAGCGCACCGTCGTGAAGCCCGTGAAGGCATTGCTGTCGTGGCCGAAGTGCAGGCCGTTGCGACGGAAGAAGTTCATGACGTCGCCCTTGGGGAAGTGCCTGGTGCCCTTGAACACCATGTGTTCCACAAAGTGGGCTATGCCTCGCTCGTTGTCCTGCTCGACCATCGAGCCCGCCTTCACCAGCAGGTAGAAATAGGCCTGTTTCGCGGGGTTGTCGTGACGGCGCACATAGTAGGTCAGGCCATTGTCGAGCACGCCCTTGCGCATCGTATAGTCGGACGAGTCGTCAGGAATCGCTTGCTGCTCAATCGCGGCCAAGTGGGTGAACACGGCTTTCTCTTGCGAGAAGGCGGAAATACATAAAAGGGTAAGGAAAATGGATGATAACGTTCTCATTCGTCTATGTTAGTTTCAAGATGGTTTCTATCTTCGCCTCCATCGGCAGCGTGGCATCAATCCAGTGAATAGTGAAGCCGCGTCGCTCCATGCCGCGGAACCAAGTCATCTGGCGCTTGGCAAACTGGTGGATGGCAATCTCCAGCCCGCGGAACATCTCGTCGTAAGTCAAACGGCCGATGATGTACTCCGTCAGGAATTTATACTCCAAGCCATAATATATAAGGTCATCGGCAGGAATACCTTCGTCGAGCAATGCCCGCACCTCGTCGACCATGCCCTCTTCCAGTCGGGCTTTCAGACGCCGTGTTATCTTCTCCCGGCGCAGCTCGCGGTCGATGTTGACACCTATTATTAATGAGTCGACAGGCGGCAGTTCGCGCAGCGGCACGGGGTGCTCCAGGTTGTAGGTCTCAATCTCGATGGCACGTATGGCACGCTGACATGAGTCGACGTCGGTCTTGTTGTGCATCACGGAGCCGTTCTTCCGCTTCAGCTCCGTCAGCATGGCGGTCAACTCGTCGAGCGGCTTACCATCCAGCTGCGCCCGCAACTCGGGGTTCTGTGGCACGGGCGACAAGTGGTAGCCCTTGAGCACCGCCTCGATGTAGAGTCCCGTACCGCCACAGAGTATGGGCAGCACGCCGCGGCTACGGATGTCCTGATAGGCATCGTAGAAGTCCTGCTGGTACTGGAACAAGTTGTACTTCGTCCCTGGCTCACAGATGTCTATCAGGTGGTAGGGGATTGACAATTGACAATTGACAATTGACAATTGATAGTCCCCCAGATCCTTGCCCGTGCCGATGTCCATGCGACGGTACACCTGACGTGAGTCGGCCGAGATGATCTCACCGCCACAACGACCGTCAGCCGTCGGCGGCAGACTGGCGGCCAGCGCTACTGCCAACGGCGTCTTGCCGCTGGCGGTAGGTCCAAGTATGGTTATCATCTTCGTCATGGACTGTTTCGGGCTTTAGCGGATGCAAATATACACATTTTTTTTCGTATCAGCGCGCTGTGGATAGTTTTTTTGCGAAAATTCTAAATTATCGTTAAAAACAAGCACTTTTCCGTCCGGCAACCCTCGCGTTTCACTTTTTCTTAGTACCTTTGCGGCCGCTAAAGCAGACACAACGTCTGGAAACGCAAAAAACATGGGCCAGTCCTGTACGGCCAGCTCCCTCGGAATCCTCCAGGACGGGAACGTAGCAAAGGTACTTGGTCGTAGCGGCGCGATGCAGACCGCTGGCTCACCCGCCTCTTTAGCTCAGTTGGCCAGAGCACGTGATTTGTAATCTCGGGGTCGTTGGTTCGAATCCGACAAGAGGCTCAAAAGAAAGGTTGCTTCCCGGCAACCTTTCTTTTTTTATACCCCGACCATTCGCATGAATTACACAATCGGCACTCCTGCGCTGCTCATTGACTTTTGGCCGTTTGTTTTTGCGTTAAGGCGAGGAAATTTTGCGTACAGGCACAAATCGTTTTGCGTATAGACGCAAGGCGTTTTGCGTATACGCAAAAACGAAATAACCCTAACCTTTTACCCGGCAACGTTGGTCTTTGAACCCAAAAAGGGCCACCCTGTACCTGTAAAGATGGCCTTCACGCAAAACAAGCTGAAGGATGCTTTTTTTGAGAGTATTAACATGCTTTGCGCACAAATCTACTCAGATTTTTGCGTGTAAATGTACGAAAGAATGAAGAATATTTACTACCTTTGCGGCAACAAATTAAAACAATAGCTGAGAATTATTAGAATATGAAAAAGATTTTGACTTGCTTATTCGCCGCAATTGGGCTGACTACAGCCTGCGGCCAGGGAAATTACGAGACTGACGTGTTTATGACCAAGAGCGGCAAGACGGTGACGTTTCATGCACTCGTTCATGCCAGCATCCGCATTCAGTATGACGGCAAAGAGATTGAGATTGATCCTGTAACCAAGCTGGGTAACAAGACCATAGACTATGCCGTTATGCCAAAGGCCGACTATCTCTTGGTGACTCACGAACACTTTGACCACTTCAACCAGGATGCCATCAAGCTGCTGACTACCGGTAAGACTCGCTTCGTTACCAACCAGCGCTGCGCCGATATGTATGGCTCTGGAGACGTGATGAATAATGGCGACAAGTTGCAGATAGCCGATGACTTCACGATTGAGGCCGTCCCTGCGTATAACTACACTGAGGGGCATACGCAGTTCCACCCCAAGGGACGTGACAACGGCTACATCCTGACTATCGACGGACTGAGAATCTATATCGCTGGAGATACAGAGGATATTCCGGAAATGTCAGCCATCAAGGACATCGACATTGCCTTCCTGCCTTGCAACCAACCCTACACGATGACCCCTGAGCAGTTGATTAAAGCTACGAGAATCATCAAGCCCAAGGTAGTGTTCCCATATCACTATGGCCAAACAGATGTGAGTAACATTCCCGAACAGCTCCAAGGCGACGGTATTGATGTAAGGATTAGGCATTACGAATAATCTGTGGTAGTCCAGTTCGTTGATCATGATACTGCTTGACGGCAACAAGGAAAAAGAAAGAGGCTGTGTCATTATTCACCGCAACGGATTTCACGGATTAATCGGATTATCTAAGTTACTGATTATCAGTAGGGCTTAAATCCGAAAAATCCGTGAAATCCGTTGTTTCAAAATTGACACAACTTCTTGTTTGTGTCTAATGTATCTATCAGGTTACTTATAGCACTGGAAGATGCCGTCAATGGTTTGCTGGGGCAGCTTCTTCGTAAAGAGGCTGACGAGCAAGACGACGGGGAAGCCGCCGACCATGGCGATGGCACCACAGTTGATGGGGTTGATGGGGTTGCCCAGCAACATATTGACAACCGTCAAGCCGACACCCCAGACGAAGCAAGCCCAGACGGAAGCCGTCGTCACGCCGCGCCAGTAGAGGCCGAGCATGAACGGAGCAAGGAAGGCACCAGCGAGTGCGCCCCACGAGATGCCCATGAGCTGAGCGATGAACGTCGGGGGATTGAGGGCGATGAGCAGGGAGATGGCGATGAAGAACATGATGAGCACACGCATCACCACGACTTTACGACGCTCAATCTTCTCGGCTACCATATCGTCGATGGTACCATCCTCCACCTCGCCGGGCTGCGACTTCTTGTCGCGGTAGATGAGGTCGAGGGTCATCGTGCTCGACGACGTGAGCACCAGCGAGGCCAGCGTCGACATGGAGGCTGACAGCACCAGCAGCACCACGAGTGCGATGAGCACGTCGGGCAGGGTGACGAGCATGGCGGGCACGATGGAGTCGAAGGCTATCTTGCCTGTAGCCTCGTTGATGACAGGGTCGTAGAGACGTCCGAAGCCGCCAAGGAAGTAGCAGCCGCCAGCAACGATGAAGGCGAAGATGGTGGAGATGACGGTGCCGCGCTTGATGGCGCTCTCGTCGGTGATACTATAGAACTTACCCACCATCTGAGGCAGTCCCATCGTGCCCAGCGACGTCAGGATGATGACGCCGAGGAGTCCCCACGGATCGGGACCGAACCACGTGGCAAACATGCCGCTGCCAGGGTCGGTGGCACCGTCGGCCGGCAGCTGTGCCAGTTTGTCGACAGCGGCCACGAGTCCGCCCTGTGCCGAGAGCACGGCGGCGATGACGGCAACGATGCCGAAGAGCATGATGATGCCCTGTATGAAGTCGTTCATGGCCGTGGCCTTGTAGCCGCCGAGGATGACGTAGACGGCGGTGAGGATGGACATGATGATGACACAATACTCATAAGGGATGTTGAAGCCCATCTCGAAGAGTCGCGAGATGCCGCTATAGACGCCAGCGGTGTAAGGAATCAGGAACACGAAAGCGATGATGGAGGCGGCGACGCGCAGGCCCTGGTCGGAGAAACGTGTACCGAAGAAGTCGGGCATCGTGCGACTCTCTATGTGCTGAGTCATCAGCTTCGTGCGACGGCCCAGGATAATCCATGCCAGCAGCGAGCCGATGACGGCGTTGCCGATGCCTATCCATGCGCTGGACAGGCCGTACTTCCAACCGAACTGTCCGGCGTAGCCCACGAAGACCACGGCGGAGAAATAGGAGGTGCCAAAGGCGAAAGCCGTCAGCCAGGGACCCACAGCACGTCCGCCAAGCACGAATCCCTCAACACTACTGGCCTGCTTGCGGGTGTAGAGTCCCACACCGATCATCACGGCCAGAAAGATGATGGTCAAAATAACTTTGATTGCCATTTCGTTGTTACGTTATACCGTTATTACGTTATATAAAATCTCATTAGAAAGCCACCTGTACCTGTGCCTGCAGCCAGTTGTAGTCCTTGCCCAGCATATCGCCGCAGAGGCAACGGGTGTACTGCAGCTGGAGACGACACTTCTTGTAGTACCAGTACTGGAGTCCGAGGGTGAGGTTCGTCTGGTCCCAGCCGTCGACGGAGGTGTTGCGGTCGAAAGTCTCGCCCGAGGCAACGACGTCGAGCGCATCGACGACGGGTATGCAGAACGTGGCATAGCCGCCGCGCGAGCCAACCTCGCCATCCTTACCGCCGAGCCACTCGGCACGGACGCTGGCAGGACGGGCTTCCTTGTACTTGCTGCCGGTATAGGGGCGCGTCTTGTACTCGACACCTGCGGAATAGCGGTTGCGGGTGTAGTTATCGCCCACGGCGATGTCGGGGTTCCAAGCAGCCGTGCCCACGGCACAGCCAGTGCCGAGATAACCGGAAGCCACGAGACGGAGGCCGTCGACGGGCTTCACCTCAAGCTTGGCGATAAAGTCTTTCTGGTTGTTCTGGTCCTTACGGTTGATGCCCTGACCGCTCATCAGCGCGAGCTCATAGTGCAGATGGTCCTTGAGCAAGTCGCCATAGACCATCAAGCCCATGTCACGGCCATAGTTGACGCCGTTCAGCGGGTCGGGTCCCTCGCCAGCCAGATAGAGCACAGCCTGCGAGTAGACGTCGATGAGCTCAAGCGCCGTCGGCGACAGGGGGTTCTCCATGGTGTAGGAGTGCTTGAACTGTCCGAGGCGGACGCTCATAGCCTTGTCGTTAGTAACGCGATAGTCGGTGTAGAATTCCTGAACGACGCTCGAAAAGTCGTGCATAAACAAGAATGACCAGCGGTCGGTGATGCGGGCCTTCGCCCAAAGAAGCGTACGTTTCAGGTTGTAGGAATTTGTTTTTGTGCCGTTGGGGTCCTGGAATGACCAGCCGCCCTGTGCATAGCCGTTGAGTGTGATGCGGCTCGTCAAGTCCTTGAGCCATTCGTCGTCACACTGATTCCCTTGCTGTTGTCCCATTGCAGCAACGCTGCTGAACACTGCCAGCCCTGCTGCCAGTGTCCTTAACATGAAGCTTTTCTTTCTCATTTTTTCATTGGTTATTTTTAAGAGTTAGGTTCATGCGGCGACAAAGGTACGATTTTTTTAGCAAGCTGACAAGAAAATCGGGAAAAATGTGTACCTTTGCACACTAAATTGTAAATAGGACTCGCTTTAGCGCTTTTCATAAGCGTAGCGACTAAAAGAAATTGTCAAATAGTAAATATTTATGGTAGTTTGCATAGCAGAGAAACCCAGCGTAGCGAAAGACATTGCGCGCATCATCGGCGCCACGGCCTCGCACGACGGCTACATGGAGGGCAACGGCTATCAGGTGACCTGGACCTTCGGACACCTGTGCGAGCTGAAGATGCCCGAGGACTACACCCCAATGTGGCGGGCGTGGAGCCTGACGGCGCTACCGATGATTCCACAGCGTTTCGGCATACGCCTGAAGGACGACCAGGGCATCAAGAAGCAGTTCGGCATCATCGAACGGCTGATGCAGGCGGCCGACGGTATCATCAACTGCGGCGACGCCGGACAAGAGGGTGAGCTCATCCAGCGATGGGTGATGCAGAAGGCCGGCGCCAAGTGTCCCGTCCGACGGCTATGGATCTCGTCGATGACCGACGAGGCCATCCGCGAGGGCTTTGCCACGCTGAAGGATCAGGGCGAGTACCAGTCGCTCTACATGGCCGGACTCTCGCGTGCTGTGGGCGACTGGCTATTAGGCATCAACTGTACCCGGCTCTACACCATCAAGTACGGCCAGAGCACCTACGGTCAGAGCCGGCAGGTACTCTCCATCGGCCGTGTGCAGACCCCTACCCTCGCCCTCATCGTGAACCGCCAGAAAGAGATTGACAACTTCAAGCCCGAGCCCTACTGGGTGCTGGCAACGGTCTACCGCGATACAACGTTCACCGCAACCAAGGGGCGCTTCACGTCGAAGGAGGAGGGCGAGCAGGCCTTCAAGACCATCGAGGGCAAGCCGTTCACCGTGACCAGCGTTGAAAAGAAGAACGGGCGCGAGACGCCGCCGTCGCTCTACGACCTGACGTCGCTGCAAGTGGACTGCAACAAGAAGTTCGGTTTCTCCGCAGAGATGACGCTGAACATCATCCAGCAACTCTACGAGCAGAAGCTGACCACCTACCCGCGTGTGGACACCATATTCCTGCCCGACGATGTCTACGCCAAGTGTCCGCAGACCATGAACGGCCTGTTCCAGGTGAAGCACGCCGGACAGGCACCCTACGCCGAACTGGTGCGCCCCCTGGGTGGCAAGCCGCTGCTGAAGTCGAAGAAGGTGTTCGACTCGTCGAAGGTCACCGACCACCACGCCATTATCCCCACCGGCATGATTCCCACGGCCCTCACCGACCTGCAGCGCAAGGTCTACGACCTCGTGGCCCGCCGCTTCATCGCCGTATTCTACCCCGACTGCAAGTACGCGCAGACCACCGTGCTGGGCGAGGTCCGCTCTGCTGCGACAGAGTCGCAGCCAACGGAACCAGCCGCCAATAGTGCGGGCGCCGATTCTGTCGGCGCCATCGAGTTCAAAGTGACGGGCCGCACCATCCTGGACGCCGGCTGGCGTGCCGTCTATGCCAGCGCGGGCAGCAGTTCTGCTGCTGCCGAAGACGACGAGAAGAAACCCGAGGAAGAGGAGCGCACGCTGCCCGCCTTCGAAAAAGGCGAGAGCGGCCCCCACACCCCCACGCTAACGGAGAAGATGACCACCCCGCCGAAGTACTACACCGAGGCCACGCTGCTGCGTGCCATGGAGACCGCCGGCAAGCTGGTGGAGGACGAGGAGCTGCGCCGCGTGATGAAGGAGAACGGCATCGGCCGTCCCTCCACCCGTGCCGCCATCATCGAGACCCTCTTCAAGCGTCGCTACATACGCAAGGAGCGCAAGAACCTCGTGGCCACGCCGACGGGCATCGAGCTCATAGACCTCATCCATGAAGACCTGCTGAAAAGCTGCGAGCTGACGGGCATCTGGGAGAAGAAGCTGCGCGACATCGAAGCCAAGAAGTACGACGCCCAGCAGTTCATCAACGAACTGAAACAGCAGGTGACGGACATCGTGAACGATGTGATGAGCGACCCCTCGAACCGCCATGTGGCCATCACCCCCGAAGAGGAGCAGAAAAAGAAGAAAAGCGCAAAGAAACAATAAAACCACCCAGGCATACGTTATTAAAGAAGTATGCGAAAGTTTGTCACCTTATTATATAGTGTCGTGGCAGCCGTGCTCCTCGCGGGGTGCGGCAGTCCTGACATAGCCATGAAGAAGGGCGACAAGCTCTATGCCATGGGCGAATACTACAATGCCGCCGACCAGTACAAGAAAGCTTACGCAAAGACGCCCGCCAAGGACAAGCCCACACGCGGACAGCGGGCGCTGAAGATGGCCGACTGCTACCGTCGCATCAACTACACGCAGAAGGCCATCGCCGCCTACAACAATGCCGTCCGCTTCAAGCAGGCTGACACCACGGCGCTGCTGCACTTAGGCCAGCTGCAGCTGAAGAACGGTAACTACCGCGAAGCCGAGAAGCTGTTTCAGGCACTACGCGACAGCGGACTGCAGTCGCAGCTCGTCGTCAACGGTATGGAATCAGCACGCATGGCTCCCGAGTGGCGCCAGCAAGGCTCGAAGTACACCATCAAGCGACAAGAGCTGTTCAACTCGCGACGCTCCGACTTCTCACCCATGCTGGGTGGCGACGAGTACGACCAGTTGTACTTCACCAGCACCCGTAACCAGGCTCAGGGCGACGAACTGAGCGGTATCACCGGCACGAAGAACGCCGACATCTTCTTTGCGCAGAAGGACGACAAGGGCAAGTGGGGCAAGCCGCAGACCATCGACTCGGAACTGAACAGCGAGCTCGACGAGGGAGCCTGCACGCTGACGCCCGACGGCAAGACGATGTACCTCACACAATGCAAGACCGACCCCAGCTATCCGCGCTACGCCACCATCGCCAAGGCCCAGCGCAGCGATGCCTCATGGTCGAAGCCGACGGAGGTGACGGTATCAAAGGACACGCTGTCGGCCTTCGCCCACCCCACGGTGTCGCCCGACGGCCAATGGCTCTACTTCACCAGCAACATGCCGGGCGGCTATGGCGGCTACGACATCTGGCGCGCGGCGCTGACAGACAACGGCATCGGCTCCGTTGAGAACGTTGGCGAGCCCATCAACACTGCTGGCGACGAGATGTTCCCTACCTTCCGTCCCAACGGCGACCTCTACTTCTCGTCGAACGGCCACCCGGGCTTCGGCGGATTGGACATCTTCATTGCCCACGGCATGAGCAATGAAATGAGAGATGAGAACCAACGGTCGACGGCCGAAGGGAAAGTCAAAGGGGAAATGCGTATAGAGCATCCCGGCTACCCCCTGAACTCCCAAGGCGACGACTTCGGCATGACCTTCGAGGGACTGCACAACCGTGGCTACTTCTCCAGCAACCGCGGCGACGCCCGTGGCTGGGATCATATCTATTCGTTCGAGAAATCGGAAGTGCTGGTAACCGTCAAGGGCTGGGTCTACGAGCAGGACGGCTATGAGTTGCCCGCCGGGCAAGTATACATGGTTGGCAACGACGGTACGAACCAGCGCCTCAGCGTTAAGGGCGATGGCTCGTTTACGCAGGAGATAGAGCTGGGTGTTGACTACGTGCTGCTGGGTACCTGTCGCGGCTATCTGAACCACAAGGAGGAGCTGCGCGTTGACACGGCTACCGTCTCGAACGAGTACGTCCTACAGTTCCCGCTGGCAAACATATCGGCTCCTGTGCTGATAGAGAACATCTTCTACGATTTCGATAAGGCGACGCTCCGTCCGGAGTCACAGACGGCACTCAACGAACTGGTAAAGCTGCTGGAGGAGAATCCCAACATCACCATCGAGTTGAGTGCACACACCGACTACAAAGGTTCTGCACAGTACAACGAACGGCTGTCGCAACGCCGTGCCGAGTCAGTGGTCAACTACCTCATAGACCATGGCATCGCTGCCGACCGTCTGACGCCAAAGGGCTACGGCAAGGGGAAACCCAAGACCATCAAGCGCAAAGTGGCTGAGAGGTATCCGTTCCTCAAGGAGGGCGACGTGCTGACGGAGGAATTTGTCATGGCACTGAAAGACCCCGAACAGCAGGAGCAATGCAATCAGCTGAACCGCCGCACGGAGTTCCTTGTGTTGCGTACCACCTATGGTATGTTCGACGATGACGGCCGTTTGAAGAACGATGCCAAATCGGACAACAAATAATCCGTTAATCAAACGCTAAATCAGGCGATAACGCTCACGACTGACCAGTTCGACACCCACCAGTAGCCAGATGATACCCACGGAGACGGCAAACATCATCAGGCTGTGGTTCGTGGGAGGTGTCTTGATTAGCATAATCAGGCCATGGACTACCATCTGGAAACCGTCGAACACGATAAATAGGGCTGCTGCCACCGCCACACAAAACACCGTCCACAGACGGCTGAGCGTACGGGTAGAGTGACTGGGTATCTGCTCCATCACACGGTCTGTGAAACCATTGTCGGCAACGGTCATCTGACGCGCCGGCTCGAAGAGTTTCTCTAAGAGTTCGTTATCTGTCATATCCATTCTGTCTTAAGTAGTTAGCTAATTTCTCCTTGCCACGCGAGAGGTGCGACTTCACGGTACCTTCCTTCATCTGCGTGATACGTGCAATCTCAGCGATGTCGTAGCCGTCGATCAGCTGAAGCGTGATGCACGTGCGTTCTTCCTCCTTCAGTTCCTTCAAGGCAGTATAGAGGTCCAATTGTAATGAGGAATTAGAAACGAGGAATGAGGAATCGGCTGTGCCGTCATTTTTCATTCCTCCATTTTCATTGATCATTTGACTTCCCCTTTGGCCGTTGACCGTTGGTTCTCCTCTCTCATTTTTCATCTTCCTCGTGTAGTCGTACCATACGTTGTAGGCAATGCGTGTCAGCCAAGTCAGGAAGCTCGAGGTGCCACGGTACTGGGCAATGTGGGTGTAGGCTTTAAGGAAGGTGTCCTGAGCCAGGTCATCGCTCAAGGCTTCGTTGCCTGCCGTCTGGATGAGGAAGAACCTGCGAACAGGCGACTGGTATTCACGCACCAGCTGGTCGAACGCCCGTCTGTTGTGAAACACAGCCACCTGTGTCGCTAATGAGATGTCGTTAATCCTTCCCACAATCCTTTCTGCTAAGCTTCCTCGAAAAGCACTAATTCCTCATTACTCATCATTCCTCAGTACTTCTTCTCCGGCATGACAATCCACATGACGATGTAGAGGAGCAATCCCGGGAAAGCGGCAGAGAAAATTGTCAAGAACGCATAGGCGATACGTACCAGGACGGGATCGAAGTCGAAATACTCTGCAAGGCCGGCACAGACGCCACCTAATAATTTGTCGTTCGATGAACGCATAAGTCTTTTGCTACTCATAATCTCTAATGTTTGTTGGGTTATTACTACGGTTATTGTGCGAATTGATGGTATTGGGGTCAGCTTTCGGCTTACGGGCAATCATCACCTTACCAAGTCCGATGAAGAACACCAGGGCGCCGATGCCAAGACCAATCTTTCCAATGGTGAAGCCCAGGAACACCATCAGTCCAATGCCCAGAAACAACTGGCGCATACCACTCTGATAGGTGTCATTGTCGTCAGGCTCCGACTCATGCAGCAACTGGTCGGGAATAGGCTGTCCGTTCCTCATGGCCATCTCTGCGAGACGCATCTTCTGCTTACGCTGGCGGAAAATGAAGAAGAGAATCAGTCCGAAGATAACCAGCGGCGATATGACGAAGATGATCAGTATGACAAACAGCGCAAAGAACATTCCTGCGATATCTTCGCCGTCAATCTCCTTCAAGAGTTTCTTGATGAGTGGTCCGGCATCCTCGTCGTCCCATTCGTCGATAAGATTGATGTTGCGGGTGATGACCGAGTCGGCCTTCGTCAGTGTCGTGTCGCTGAAAGCCTCGAACTGGTCCTTTGTCGTCGAGTCAACCAGTTCTTCCTGCTCTGCTTTCTGTGGTGTCTGTGCTGCTGTGGGGAGTCCGGCTCCGAGTGTGAGCAGCATGGACAATGCAATGAGATACTTCTTCATACTTAAAAGGTTTTTGAATGTTTCTTTGTCCGTTAGACGGACGTGAACCACCAAAAGTTGCAACAGTATCAACTTTTTTTCACCTTAACGTTTTCCAGACTCACATTTTACTTCCCACCTATCACTTTATAAGTTCCCGAACGACGGCGGATGATGTTCACGCCACGCTGCGGACGACTGTTCCTGACGCCGTCTGGCGTATAGTAGATTGTCTCGTCATTGTCATCGTCGTCTTTCGTCAGATAGTTGATACCGTCAGCCACAGGTTCCTTGTGGCGGGCGCCGAGAAAGGCGTCCATCGTCAGCGACGGTTTGCGGCTGATGGGATTCCAGGCACCGAGGTCATACTCGTCGGCTAGCTCGGGCTCCCAGTAGTACAGTCCTGCGCCACCGGAAGCCATTAGCTTCACCATGAAGTCGCACAGCCACTGGTTGGCCTCCAGTGCGCGGTCGTTATAGTAACCGGTTTCGACAATGAGTACAGGCTTGTCGTAACGTTCACGGAGCGTCTTGACGTTCTGTGCCACGAGGTCGGTAAGTTCATCGGGCTTCAGTGTCGATGTCTTTACGTGAACCGACAGACCGATAGCGTCAAACTGTGCGCCGGCCGCCAGCAGGGCATCGAAATAGTTCGTCAACCGCCCTATGTCCTCGCACTCGCAGACGTGTATCAGCGTTCTGGTGTCGGGGTTGACGGCCTTCACGGCATCATTGGCTGTATTGATAATCGAGACGAAGTTGGTGGTGTCGCGACCATCCTCCAACAGCAAACCGTTGTCCACTTCGTTGCCTATCTGCACCCAGCGCACATTGGCCACCGCCTTGATGGCTTTCATCACCGAGGTGGTGTGGTTCTTCACCACCGTCAACACCTTGGTCATGTCATATTTCTTCCACGCCTCAGGCTTCGTGTTGTCACCCAGCCAGTCGCTATAGCGCAGGTCGAGCATGATGCCCATGCCATACTTGTTGGCCGTCGTTGCCAGCGTCTTGACATACGACGTGTTGTGATTACTGTTCTTCGGACTGACAAGCACACGCAGGCGGATGCTGTTGACGCCCTGCTGCTGGAGGATGGGCATCAGAGCCTGCTTCGTGCCAGCCTTGTTGTAGAACGCCTTGCTCTGACGTGTCTCCAGCGTCAGCGAGCTGACATCAGCGCCGAAGTCGAAGTCGGCATCCATGGCGGCACGGTCGAAAACGGTATCGACGCTCGTCTCAATGTCCTTATAAGGCTCTTCGTAGTTTTTCTGGGCTGCCGTGAAGTTGCGGTTCTTGAAGGTCCACTTGCTCGAGATTCCAGTCTTGTCGGGTTTCAGGAAGAAGCGCGCGTTCTGCTTATAGCCCTTCATGTGCCAATCCATCCACTTGATGGCCACCTTACCGAACTCGCCGCCATACTGATTGTAATAGGTTCCGCCATGACCAGCATCCGAGAGATCAGCCCATACCACAGGCTTCTTGACCTTCCCATAGTCCACCTTCGCATTCTCGTAGGCAACGTCACCAGTACCTCCTGTCATATATATAATAGGTGTATGGAGCTTTTCAAGCGACTGTGGTGAGGCGCCGCCCATCGACATCGAGCCCATGCCGGCATTCATGATGAGCAGCGTGGACACACGGGAGTTGCCACAGTAGCCGATGGCCTGAGCGCCGCCGCACGAGTGGCCCGCCAGCGCAATGTTCTTCACGTTGATGGCGTGGTAGTAGTCGCTGGTCTCCAGCTTCTCCTGCTTCACCAGCCAGTTGATGGCATCTTGCACCTTCTTCTCCGAGGCCGTGCCGTCGTCACGCTCGCTGTCTTGCATCTCGAAGGCGCCAAGGCCCACGACAACATAGCCGTGCGAGGCCATCTCGTTGAGCATACGCTCATAGCTGGACGAGGAGTCCGAACAGGCACCGTTACACCAGATGAGGACGGGCAGCGGCCCTTCGCGCCGTACAGCGTACTTGATGTTGCGGGGACGGTAGACGGCAAAGGCCTGTAGCGACTTCTCGTGGACGACGATGGCAGCATAACGGCCAGTGCCGCCATTGTCCAACACTTTCTGTCTCGTCACTTCGGGGTTAATAGTCTCGTTCTGGGCAAAGACATCGCTGGGCATTGCTATCAACAATCCCATAGCTGCCACGACAGCCACTCTTCTCAATGATTTTAGGCGTTTCATAGGTTTTTGGTTTATTGATGTCATAAAATATGGCGCAAAAGTACAACTTTTTCCCAAGACCACAAAGCATTTTCACGAGTAAAATGATGGCCGTTTCAGAAATAATGCGTAACTTTGCCCACGTCTTATGCAGTTGCCTGACGAATTTATCCAGACCACCCGTGAGTTGATGGGCGACGAGCGCTTCGAGCAGTACCTCGACGCGTTCCGTCATGAGCCGCCCGTCAGCATCCGTCTGAATCCGCTTCATTCTTCGCTCTTCACACCTCACTCTTCACACGAAGCAGTCCCCTGGTGTCGCAACGCCTACTACCTCCCTACCCGTCCGAACTTCACCATGGATCCCCTGTTCCACGCGGGTTGTTACTACGTCCAAGAGGCCGCTTCGATGTTCCTCGACGAGGTCATAAGACAAATCGTACATTGTCAATTGTCAAACAGTAAATGCCTTGACATGTGCGCTGCCCCTGGCGGCAAGTCCACGCTACTGCGTTCCGCACTTCCCGCCGACTGCATTCTCTACTCCAACGAACCCATCCGCAACCGCGCCAGTATCCTCTTGGAAAACGTCACAAAATGGGGCTACAAGAACCATGTCGTCACCAACAGCTACCCAAAGGATTATCGTAAGTCGAAGATGACGTTCGACCTCATCCTCTGCGATGTTCCCTGCTCCGGCGAGGGAATGTTCCGCAAGGACGAAGCAACCATCCACGAGTGGAGTCCGCAGAACGTTGAGAAGTGCTGGCGACTGCAACGCGAGATAGTCAGCGATGCCTGGGCCTGCCTGAATCCCGGTGGACTGCTCATCTATAGCACCTGCACGTTCAACACCAAGGAGAACGAGGAGAACATCCGCTGGATGATGGAGGAATTCGACGCCGAGGTGCTTCCTGTCGACATCCGTCCCGAATGGCATATCACCGGCTCGCTCTTGGAAGGCTTCACCGCCCCCGTCTACCGTTTCATCCCCGGCATCACCCGCTCGGAGGGTCTCTTCATGTGCGTATTGAAAAAAAGAGGAGAGAGGGGTGATAAAAGAGGAGAGAGGAAAAAGGAGAGAGGAGAGAGGTTTGCTGAAGAGGAGAGAGGAGAGAGGTTTGCTGAAGAGGAGAGAGGAGAGAGATTTGCTAAAGAGGAGAGAGGAGAGAGGAAAGAGGAGAAGGAAAGAGGAAAGAGAAATGAAAAGCGAGGGGGAAAAAACAACGATCTTGCCATCCTCTCTCCTCTCTCCTCTTCAGCAAACCTCTCTTCTCTCTCCTCTCCCCTCTCTCCTCTTAACTACCAGCAAGCCATTGCATACCTCCGCGGCGAAGCCCTCCAGCTCCCCGACGAGACGCCGCGGGGCATCATCACCGTCACCTTCCGCGGCCTTCCCCTCGGCCAGGTGAAGAACATCGGCACCCGTGCCAACAACCTCTATCCCAAGGAGTGGCGTATCAAGACCACCCACATCCCCACGGACTACGAGCCCATCATTTAGACGAACTTTTGCGAGCAAAAACAATAGGAAAGATATGAAAAAGACATGGATTATAAGTTGCCTGACAACGGCAACATTGATGACGACTGCTATGCTGACGGGATGCGGCGGCGATGGCAGCAAAACAAAGGACGGTTTCCGTCACGTAACGGTAGAGCGGAGCGTCGGCATAGACAACGGCAAGGACAGCCCACAATGCCAGGTGCAGCTGGACATCCTCGCGGCAAATGACACGGCCAGTGAGGCCGGACGACGGATGAACGAACAAATTGTCAAGAAGATATTCGACATGGAGCAGCTCAGCGTAGAGGCTGCCGCCGACTCATTCGCGAACGTCTACACACGCGACTACCGTAAGAACATGGCACCTCTGTACCGCGAGGACCGCGCCGATGCGGCAAAACGTCCGTGGTACGAGTACCGCTACACGGTGACGACAGAGACGCGCGGGGAGCGCAAGGGTGTGACCAGTTATCTCATCACGCTGGACTACTACGAGGGCGGCGCCCACGGCATCACGCAGCTGCTGACGCTGAATATGGACAACAAGACGGGTGAGATGGTGACACTAAGCGATGTCTATGGAGAAAACTTCGAGCAGCCGCTCACAGAACGGCTGCTCGAAGCACTTCTTGAAAAGACAGGAGCACGCAACATCGGCGAGTTGCACGACCGCGGCTACCTGTACTCGATGGATATGTTCGTCCCCGCAAACTTCATCGTCGGTGACGATGAGGTGACGTTTATCTACAATCCCTACGAGATTGCACCGTACAGCGAGGGACGGATTGAACTCGTCATCAAAGATTGAGAGACTTCTTGATAGCCTCTATCTTGTCCTCAGCTGCCTTCGTGCAGCGCTCGTAGTCGGCAGCGCCCTTGAACGACGGATCCTTGATTTCGCAGTAGAACTTGATTTTCGGCTCAGTACCCGAGGGGCGAACGGAGATCTTCGTGCCGTCGGCACAGAACCACTGGAGCACGTTTGAGGTCGTAGGCATGTCAATCTTCTCAACGCTGCCATCGGCTTTCTTGGCCTCAAGCGTCTGGTAGTCCTTCCACAGCGACACCTGCGAGCCACCTAGTTCCTTCGGCGGGTTCTGACGGAAGTCGGTCATCATCTGCTTGATTTCGTCGGCACCGCTCTTGCCAGGCTTAACAACGTTGATCGTTGCCTCTTTCGAGAAACCATACTCAGCATAGATGTCCATGAGCAGATCGTAGAGTGTACGGCCGTTGTCCTTGGCCCAGGCAGCGATCTCGCAGATGAGGCAGATAGAAGCTGGGGAGTCCTTGTCGCGCACCTTGTCAAACGGCAGGAAGCCAAACGACTCTTCGCCGCCGCCGATGTACTTCTGCTTGCCCTCGGAGATGCGGATCTCATTAGCAATCCATTTGAAGCCCGTATAGCAGTCACGCAGTTCAACGCCATTCTTCTTGGCAATCTCGGCGATAACCTCGGTGGTAACAATCGTCTTCACGAGGAACTCGTTGCCCTTGAGTTGGCCGAGTTTCTTTTTATTGGCGATGATGTACCAACAGAACATCATGCACGTCTGGTTACCATTCAGAATCTCCCACTCGCCCTTGGCATTGCGGCAGACGATGGCCAGACGGTCGGCATCAGGGTCGGAGGCAATGACGAGGTCGGCATTGAGGCGCGTGCCGAGCTTCATGCCCAGCGTCATGGCCTCAGCATTCTCGGGATTGGGGCTGACGACGGTGGGGAAGTTGCCGTCGATGACCATCTGCTCGGGTACGACGTGGATATTCTGGAAGCCCCAAGAACGCAGGGCCTCGGGAATGATAACGCGGCCCGTGCCGTGCATCGGCGAATAGACAATGTTCAGGTCCTTCTGGCGCAGGATGACGTCCTGGTCAACCATGGCCTCCTTGACAGCCTGCAGGTAGTCCCAGTCCATCTCACCGCCGATGATGTCGATGAGCTCCTTGTTGCCCTCGAACTTCACCTGGTCAATGGTCACCTTGTTCACCTCGTCGATGATACCCTTGTCGTGGGGTGCCAGCACCTGAGCACCGTCGTCCCAGTAGGCCTTGTAGCCATTGTACTCACGAGGGTTGTGCGAGGCGGTGACGTTGACACCTGCCTGTGCGCCAAGCTGGCGAATGGCAAAGGAGATCTCCGGCGTGGGACGGAGACTCTCAAAGAGATATACCTTAATACCGTTAGCCGAGAAGATGTCGGCGACAGTCTCTGCGAACATACGGCCGTTGTTGCGGCAGTCATGGCCTACGACGACGCTTGTCTGCTGGCCCGGGAACGCCTTGAGAATGTAGTTGGCAAAGCCCTGCGTTGCCATGCCGACGATGTATTTGTTCATGCGGTTCGTTCCGGCGCCCATGATGCCGCGCAGTCCGCCAGTACCAAACTCCAGGTTCTGGTAGAAGGCGTCGATGAGGGCTGTCTTGTCCTCGTTGTCGAGCATTGCCTGAACTTCCTTACGTGTCTCCTCGTCAAAGGCCGGAGAGAGCCATTCCTTCGCACGTGCCTCGCACTGTGCAATGAGCTGAGTGTTATTGTCCATAAATCTTGAAAGGTTTTAGATTTTCAGATATTTCGTTTTTCACTTAGCAAAGTTACGAATAAATATGGAAAACGAGCCGCTGAGAGCGCGTTTTTTTGATTTTTTAGCACACCAGCCGCCATATTATTTGTTTGTTTCAGCTTTTTTGCCTACATTTGCAGCAGAAATACCCCCTAAGACTATGGAACAACTGGAATTGAAGTCGACAATCAACGTATGCCAGCTGGAGGAGCTGACAGCCGCCGAACAGCATCTCATAGAACTGGCCATTGAAACTACCAAGCGCAGCTATGCCCCCTACTCCCACTTCTGCGTCGGCGCCGCCGTACGTTTAGCCAACGGCAGGGAGATTATTGGCTGCAACCAGGAGAATGCCGCCTACCCTTCGGGACTTTGCGCCGAGCGTACCGCCCTTTTCTCGGCCGGTGCCCAGTTCCCGGAAGAACCAATAGAGATGCTCGCCATTGCCGCCCGCGGTACTGACGGCGAACTGACGGAAGAGCCTACGGGCCCCTGCGGTTCCTGTCGCCAGGTCATCATTGAGTCCGAGACCCGTTCAAACAAAAAGATCCGAATTCTGCTCTACGGCCGACGCTGCATCTACGTCATCGATGGCATCGGCCAACTGATGCCTCTCTCGTTCACGGAGTTTTAACGTCAGAACCCTTGAACTCTCAAACCCTTGAACTCTCAAACCCTTGAACTCTCAAACCCTTGAACTCTCAAACCCTTGAACTCTCAAACCCTTGAACTCTTGAACCCTTAATAGCACCCCAATCCTTGTGCCGTTGAGAGGGAATCAAGGTGGAAGTCGTACTTCAGATTCTCTTCATCGAAAAGCACAAAGTGGCGTCCGCCCTGTATGGAGTCCTTGGGTGTCTCCCAGCTAATGCGTTTGAAATTCACCGTGTCGTCGACGACGGCAGGCGTACGAAGCAGACAGTCCGTAAACGTGTAGTTGAACAAGCGCGACTCATCCGTCTGCGAGCCCATCAGCACGTCTTCCTCGTAGCCGGTGACTATGGTGTAACTGCACGTCAGCGTGAGCCCCGCTCCCGAAAGGAAGTTCAGTGCCGAGCCACGATCGGCAGAGAACGGGTAGAACTGTGCCAGCGTGCAATGGCTGATGGTACAGTTGCCGCCACTAACAGCCAGGCAGTCGCCCAGCGTGTTCGTCAGCTGACAATGGTCCAGTTCGATACGGCTGTCGAAGCTGACAACACCATAGCCCTTGGCGTTGTGGACTATGCATCGTGTCATCTGCAAGCGTAGCGATGTCGTGTCAATGGCAGCAGAGTCTGAGTCAAGAAGTATACCCGTCATTGGATTACGTATCTCCGTGTCGACCAGTATATTACCAGTTGACGCTGGAGCAAAGCTTATACCACGCCACTGGCCACTAATGCGGTCATAGGGCAGGTAGTCGAACATATGATCCAGACGGTCGCCACGCAGCACGCAGTCCTCTGTCCGCAGCTGTCCGTAGACGTCGATGCCCGCCCCGTCGTGGAAGTAGAGCGTCGTGCCGCGAAGGGTCAGGACGGCTCCGCTATCGACCCGCAGGCCATCACCATATATTAGAATAGGTATGGCCGACTGGATGGTCGTATCTCGGCTGATGACAAGGTCTGTCACCTTCTGGGCATCCCAAGCCCATGCTTCCAGACGCACGCGCTGCTCCACACCACTCTCCAACTGGAACACCAGATTGTCCGTCACCAGCTGGGGCTCCTCACGGCGGCTGTCGGGAGCCGCCAGTTCGACAAAGACGCGCAGGGAGTCGCCACCACGCACCTCCAGTCCCGTAGCCACCGAGCCAAGGGCATTGTCAAGATAGGTACCGTCGACATTCACACGGAAGCCAGTCTGGTTACCATTCTGAAGGCGTACGGTATTCAGTCGCAGACCGTCATCGCCATGGTTATAAACCCAGAAAGTATAGGTAGACGAGCCCACGCCGGCAAAGACGGTGTCCATACGGAGTGTGTCGGCAGTAAACGTCAGGCGTTGCGACGCGTTGGTCGTGAACGTGTCGTCGTCGGAGCAGGCTACAAGCGCTGCCAGCGCCAGGAGCAGATAGATACAATGCTTCATTCTCTGATAAAAACGTAAGGGTATGCCGTTTTATTGTTGAAAGTTAAAAAAAACAATTTAGCAATAAGTAATGTTTAGGCACACGCGCACTTTCGTAAAAAAAACGTACCTTTGCATCTCGAAATACAGAAACAACAACATGAAACGTCAACTTACGATGATAGCAGCCACGGTGCTGCTCGCTACGGCAGGGTTCGCACAGAAGCAGTGGACCCTGAAGGAATGCATGGACTACGCCATGCAGAACAACATCACCTTGAAGAAGTCAAGACTGCAGAGACAGTCGGCTCAGGAGGACATCAAGCAGTCGAAGGCGGCCCTACTGCCCTCGCTCAGCGCGTCGACGAACCAGAGTCTAGGCTACCGCCCATGGCAGGACGCCGGCACGACGACCGTCACCAACGGTACCGTAAACACGAAGGTGAACAAGAACTACTACAACGGCTCCTACGGCCTGAACGCCCAGTGGACGGTATGGAACGGCGGCCGTAACACCAACCAGGTGAAGCTGAACCGTCTGTCGGAACAACAGGCAGAGCTCTCGGAGTCAGAGACGGCCAACTCCATCCAAGAAAAGATTGCTCAGCTCTACGTACAGATACTATACCTGACGGAGGCCATCACCGTCGACAGCGCCTCGTTAGAGACGAGCAAGAAGAACGAGGAGCGCGGCCGCGAGATGGTCGAGGTGGGTAAGATGTCCAAGGCCGACCTTGCACAGCTCACCGCCCAGCGTTCGTCCGACGAGTATGCCATCGTCGAGGCAGAAAGTCAGCTGGCCAACTACAAGCTGCAACTGAAGCAGCTCTTGGAGTTGACGGGTGACGAGCCATTCGACGTGGCCATTCCCAAGACGACCGACGAGATGGCGCTGGCCCCCGTCCCCGGGCTGCAAAGTGTCTACGAGGCAGCCCTGATATCGCGGCCAGAGATTGAGAATGCACAGATTGCCGTGAAGAGCAGCGACATGAGCATCGCCATTGCCAAGGCAGGCCATCTGCCTACCATCAACATGACCGGTGGACTGGGCACCAGCAACAACTCGTTGTCGAACAAGAGCTACGGCAATCAGGTGAAGACCAACTTCGATGCCTCCGCAGGTATCTCGCTGAGCATCCCCATCCTAGACCAGCGTCAGGCAAAGACCAACATCTCGAAAGCCCGCATCCAGAAAGAGCAGGCCCTGCTCGACCTTCAGGACCGCCAGAAGCAGCTCTACCAGACCATCGAGGGCTACTGGCTTGACGCCAACACCAACCAGCAGAAGTTCCGCGCTGCCAAGACAACTGTTGAGAGCGAGCAGCAGTCGTACAATCTGCTGTCAGAGCAGTTCCGACTGGGACTGAAGAACATCGTCGAGCTGATGACGGGCAAGGACCGTCTGCTGGCATCGCTCCAGAGTCAGCTGCAGTCGAAGTACATGACCATCCTGAACCTTCAGATGCTGGATTTCTATAGCGGGGCGCTGAAGATTGAGAAATTGAGAGATTGAGACATTGAGAAATTGAAATAAAGCAAAGATATGAAGAAGAAGAGTATCTGGATTATTGCGGGCATCGTTGCCGTGATAGCCATCGCCGCCTACCTCCTATCGGGCGGAAAGAAAGAGGAGACCATCAGCTTCGACACCGCCAAGGTCGAGAAGCAGAACATTCAGACCACCATTACCGCCACAGGCACCATCGAGCCGGTGACGTCGGTGACTGTTGGTACACAGGTCAGCGGTATCGTCGCCCACCTGTACGTCGACTACAACTCCGTGGTGAAGAAGGGTCAGGTCATTGCCGAACTCGACAAGACCAACCTCATCAGCGAGCTGAACACCGCCCGTGCCAACCTGTCGAGTGCACAGAGCACCGCCAGCTACGAAGAGGCTAACTACAACCGCTACAAGCAGCTCTACGACAAGGGCCTCGTCTCAGCCGACGAGTACGAGAGCGCCCTGCTCAGCTACCGAAAGGCCAAGGAGCAGGTGAACACGTCGCGCGAGAGTGTCCAGAAGGCGCAGACGAACCTCGGTTACGCCACCATCACCAGCCCTATCGACGGCATCGTCTTGTCGAAGGCCGTTGAGGAGGGACAGACGGTGGCCGCCTCGTTCAACACGCCGGAGCTGTTCACCATCGCCAAGGACCTGACGGATATGCGTGTCATCGCCGACATCGACGAGGCAGACATCGGCGGTGTGAAGGAAGGCCAGCGCGTCAGCTTCACCGTCGACGCCTTCCCCGACGACCACTTCCAGGGCAGCGTGACACAGGTACGCCAGCAGGCTACCACCGAAAGCAACGTCGTCACTTACGAGGTCGTCATCTCGGCACCCAACAACGACCTGAAGCTGAAGCCCGGACTGACGGCCAACGTCACCATCTACACCATGGAGAAGAACGACGTCCTCGCCGTTCCGTCGAAGGCTCTCCGCTTCACCATCAACGAGGCCATGCTCCAGGAAGACCAGCAGATAGAGGACGTCGAGGCCCCCGCCAAGCTGTGGACACTAGAGGGTAACACCTTCAAGGCCCATGCCGTCGAGGTGGGCACCACCAATGGTATGCTGACGGAAATTCTGAGCGGCGTTGCCGAGGGCACGGAGGTGCTGTCGGACTTCAGTCTGAACAGTCCTGCGGAGGCTGCCGGCCCCCAGACATCGAACCCCTTCATGCCCGGACCGCGTAACAGGAACAGGCAGCAACAGCAGGGCGGCAACCGTACTCAGGGCGGCCAGCCTGGAGCTGCTGCCGGCGGTAATGGTCAGGCTCCAAGAAGGTAAGATAAAGCAAGAACCCATGGAAGATAAGAGAAAAGTAGTCATAGAGCTGCAGAACGTCAAGCGCTACTTCCAGGTAGGCTCGGAGACGGTAAAGGCACTACGTGGCGTCTCGTTCAAGATCTACGAGGGCGAGTTCGTCACCATCCAGGGCACCTCCGGCTCCGGCAAATCGACGTTGCTGAACCAGCTGGGCTGTCTCGACACACCCACCAGCGGCGAGTACCTCCTCGATGGTATCAGCGTGCGCACGATGTCGAAGACGCAGCGTGCCCATCTTCGCAACCGCAAGATCGGTTTCGTGTTCCAGAACTACAACCTGCTGGCGAAGACGACAGCACTCGAGAACGTCGAGCTGCCGCTGATGTATAATTCGGCGGTGTCGGCACAGGAACGCCGTGAGCGTGCCGTCAAGGCCCTGAAAGCCGTCGGTCTAGGTGACCGCATGGAGCACAAGTCCAACGAGATGTCGGGTGGTCAGATGCAGCGCGTCGCCATTGCCCGTGCCCTGGTCAACGACCCCGCCGTGCTGCTGGCCGACGAGGCCACAGGTAACCTCGACACGCGTACGTCGTTCGAGATGCTTGTGCTGTTCCAAGAGCTATACCGCCAAGGACACACCATCATCTTCGTGACCCACAACCCGGAGATTGCGGAGTACGCTTCGCGCAACATCAACCTGCGCGACGGCAAGATTCGCGAGGACACCGTCAACACCAACATCAAGTCGGCAGCCGAGGCTCTCGCCGCCCTGCCAATACCACAGGATGACTAAAGAAGGAAGCTTTATATGAACATATTAAATCTATTCAAAGTGAGCCTGAAGGCCGTGGCGAACAACAAGATGCGGTCGTTCCTCTCGATGCTGGGTATCATCATCGGCGTGGCTGCCGTCATCATCATGATGGCCATCGGACAAGGATCTAAGGAGAGCATCCGCAAGGAGCTGTCGACGATGGGTACGAACCTGCTGACCATCCGTCCGGGAGCCGATATGCGTGGTGGCGTGCGTCAGGATCCGTCGGCCATGCAGACGCTGAAGATGGCCGACTACGAGCGTATCCTGCGCGAGAAGAAGTTCGTCACGAAGGTGTCGCCCGAGGTGACGGCCAGCGGCCAGGCTATCTACGGCAACAACAACACGACGTCGTCGATGTACGGCGAGTCAATCGACTACATCGACATCCGCCAATGGACTATCGACGAGGGCGAATGCTTTACCGAGGAGGACATCAAGAAGGCGGCCAAGGTATGTCTCATCGGCGCCACCGTCGTCAAGGAGCTCTTCGGCAGCACAGACCCCATCGGCAAGACCATCCGCTTCAAGAGCATCCCCATGCGTGTCATCGGCGTGCTGAAGTCCAAGGGCTACAACAACTGGGGCATGGACCAGGACAACGTCATCATCGCCCCCTACACGACCGTCATGAAGCGTATTGCCGCCCAGACGTGGTTCTCCAGTATCGTCTGCTCGGCCATTACCGAGGAGCTGTCGGACGCCGCCATTGAGGAGCTGACGCAGATCCTGCGCGACAACCACAAGCTGAAGGGCGAGGCCGTCGACGACTTCACCATCCGCTCGCAGGCTGAGATGATGGAGACAATGTCGTCGACGATGGACACGGTGACCATCATCCTCGTCGTCGCAGCCGCCTTCTCGCTGCTTGTCGCCGGTATCGGCATCATGAACATCATGCTTGTCTCCGTGACGGAACGCACAAAGGAGATAGGCCTGCGCATGGCCGTCGGTGCCACGGGCCCGGTCATCTCGTTCCAGTTCCTCATAGAGTCGGTACTCATATCCCTGACGGGCGGACTGCTGGGCATCGTCGTGGGCTGCGCGGCCTCCGAGTTTGCTGTGCCGGCCTTCGGTATGCCGTCGAGCGTACCCGCCTGGAGCATCTACGTATCGTTCCTCGTCTGCGTGTGTATTGGTGTCCTCTTCGGCTACATACCCGCCCAGAAGGCTGCCAACATGGACCCGATTGAGGCCATCAGGCACGAGTAGTGAAAAGTGAAGAGAGAAAAAAGGTGAGGCTACAGGGTCTGTAGCTTCACCTTTGTTGTTTTAAGGCCGTCGATGGTAGCGCTGAGGGTAACCTTGCCGGGCTTGCGTCCTGCCCTAAGTATGACCGTGCAATGGCCGTTGAACAGGCGGCGCTTATTACCAATCGTCATCTCATTCGAGGCGATGTAGCCGTTGATGACGCCGACGATGCGTGCATCGCCCTCCACCTGGAACGTCACCTCGTCGTCGACCGTCTGTATGAGACGTCCCTTGCCGTCGACAATCCTTATGTCAATGTGCTGCAAGTCCATGCCGTCGGCCTGCCACTGGTCGTTGTCAGCCTGTGCCACAAGGGCAGCGGGCTTGTCGGTGGTCTCTATGCGGTGGCGCGCCACAACTTTACCTGACGTCCGCGCTACGGCCTCTATGTAGCCCGGCTCGTAGACCACGTTGTGCCAGCGTATCTGGTTACGAGCCTTCGGGTCGGCTATGTTGTTGGGCTGCGTGCCCAGGCTCTTGCCGTTCAGTATCAGCTCCACCTCCTCGGCGTTCGTATACGTGATGAGCGACAGACGCTGTCCCGGCTGGCGATTCCAATGGTCGCTCATGCTGTCGTTACCCGTCTGCACGCCGTTCCACAGCTGGCTGCCCTTGCGTTCTACGACACCGATGTGTACCAAGGGCTCGTCGGGCATGAAGTACGACTTCATGTAGTAGGCCTTCGGCTTCGGGTTCAAGGCAATGTCGAAGACGCCCTGTGGCCAGCCCTTTGCAGGCCATCCCTGGCTCTCGCCCAGATAGTCGATAGCGCCCCAGTAGGCCATGCCGATGACCTTGTCGAGGTCCATCTCGAAGTAGTTCTGTCCCATGGCCGCCACGGAGGCCTCGCTCTGGTAGAACGTCATCCATGGGAAACGGCGTCCGTCGCCGGGGAAGTACATATATCGGTAGTTGTATGCCTGTATGTCGGTCACTTTCGCCAGCTCGCACGGCAGGGAGTCCGTCTCCCAACTGCGGTAGCGCGGATGCATGGCGACGGTGGTGAGGCGTGTGGAGTCGTAGCGGTTCACGAGGACGCGCATCAGGCGGTACATGGTGACGCCGAAATCGTTGAACGGCTGGTTCGGGTCTTGCTGTAGCTCGTTGCCGAGGCTCCAGAGTATGACCGACGGTGAGTTGCGGTCGCGCTTCACCCACTCGGGGACGTCCTTCTGCCACAGTTGCTCGAAGGGCACGCGCCCGCCGGTATACTGGCGTGTCCACTTGTCATAGAGCTCGTCGACAACCAGTATGCCGTACTTGTCACAGAGCTCAATGAACTCACGGCTATAGGGGTTGTGCGACGTGCGGATATGGTTGATGCCGAACTTCTTCATCAGCAATATGCGCTTCTCGATGGCCCGCGGATAGGCCGCTGCGCCGAGTGCTCCCAGCGCGTGGTGGTTGGCATAGCCCTTGAGCAGAACCTTGCGGCCGTTCAGCTTCATGCCAAACGACGGTCCGAACTCCACGGTACGTATGCCGAAGTGCTCCTCGCAGTCGTCGGCCACCGTGCCGTCCTCGCGCAGCAGCGACACCTTGGCAGTATAGAGGTTCGGGTGCTCCGTGTCCCAGAGCTGGGCATCGTTGACTTCCACCTCCGGCAGCCGGTACTCAATGGTCCGCGAGGCGGTTTTGTTGCGTGCCGTCGTCACGTCGTCGTAAACGGTCTTGCCGTCAGGCGACACGATCTGCAGGCGGACGGGAATCTCCTTCGAGCGGGTACGGTTAGTATATTCCACGCTGACGCTGACAAAGCGGTTATCCCGGGTGGTGATGCGCAGCGGGTAACGCGCCAGGTACAGGTCGCGGGGCGTCGCCACGAACTTCACGCCACGTATCAGTCCGCCGCCGGTGTACCATCGCGAGTTCTCGGGGTTGCGCGTATCGGCCAACACGGCAATGACGTTGTCGCGACCGAAGCGCAGCTTGTTCGTCACGTCAATCTCGAAACCTACGTAGCCGTAGTCCGTGCCGCCGATGAGTTCTCCATTCAGGTAGACGTCGCCCACATACATGATGCCGGCGAAGTCCAGCAGTAGCCGACGGCCGCGCAGGGAGTCGTGCGGCGTCAGGTGGTAGCGGTACCACGCCTTGCCCATTTCCTTGAAACCGCGTCCCGACAGCCGGCTGGTGATGTTCGCCCCGGGGTCGCTGTTGTCTACCTTCTCAGCAGCGTCGGGTGCCACCCACGGCTGCTCTATCTGGAAGTCGTGGGGCAAGTCCACCAGGCGCCACGCGCCATCCTTGGTGGCCAAGGCCGCGGCACCGGTCGTGTCGCCCGCATGGAAGCGCCATCCAAAGGTCAAGTCAACGGCCGTTCTCACGGAAGCAGCACACATAAATAACGTCGCCTGTAGCGACAAAGAGAGTAGTAAAAGTCGTTTTTTCATCAATAATTCTTGTTTTAGCGATGCAAAGAAACAACATTTTTGCGAAATAAGGAAAAAAAAGCCTAAAAAAATCGACTTTTGCCCGTTTTTTTCGTACCTTTGCAGGGAATTAATTCAAAATACGCAGATGGCAAAGAAGAAAATACTGTTCATCAATCAGGAGATTGTTCCATTCGTTCCTGACACCGACCTCTCGCTCATGGGTAAAAGCCTGCCCCAGGCCATTCAGGAGAAAGGGTATGAAATACGTACGTTCATGCCCAAATGGGGAACCATCAACGAACGACGTGGACAGCTGCATGAGGTGATACGCCTGTCGGGCATGAACCTCATCATCAACGATACCGACCACCCGCTGATCATCAAGGTAGCCTCCATCCCCAACACGCGCGTACAGGTGTACTTCATCGATAACGACGACTACTTCACAAAGCGTCAGATGGCCACCAACGAAGCCGGCGAAGGTTATCCCGACAACGGCGAGCGCGCCATCTTCTTTGCACGCGGCGTACTGGAGACAGTAAAGAAGCTGCGCTGGGTGCCCGACGTCATCCATTGCCAGGGATGGATGGCCGGCGTCGTACCACTCTACATCAAGACCGCCTACCACGACGAACCGTCATTTGCTAACACGAAGGTCGTCTCGTCGCTCTTCACGAAGGACCTGAAGATGGACTTCGGCACAGCCTTCAAGAAGTCCGTGGAGTTCCGCGACGCCAAGGCCGAGCTGCTCACCGGCTACAACGACGATTTCGACTTCGAGGAGCTGGGCAAGATGGCCATCGACTACAGCGACGGCATCGTCCTGGCCAATAAGGAGGTGAACAAGAACCTGTTAAAATACGCCAAGGACAAGAACGTCCCCGTACTACCCTACCACGAGGACTTTGCCGACGCCTACGAGGCGTTCTACGACCAGATCTGTCCCGACACAGAAGAATAGTTTTCAAAGGATATCATGACCTGCAACAAGATTCTTTCAGGAATTGCCATGACAGTCATCGTGGCATTTTCTGCCTGCAATAACGATGACCTCACCATCGGAAA
>Ga0326511_10000437_pt1 | contig 36338 bp, 35 predicted proteins | sample 0_2496_0518_D_FD_203701 | JGI IMG/M metagenome (GOLD analysis project Ga0326511, IMG submission 203701) | Bovine rumen microbial communities from UC Davis, California, United States - 0_2496_0518 | ecosystem: Host-associated > Mammals > Digestive system > Stomach > Rumen | place: USA...
CAATAGCTGAATCCTTATCATTTTCAAAAGTGCTGAACATACTGTCCTGAGGATGTGATTCACCGTCACTGTACTGTCTACGCTGATAACCGCTTGAACGAGGTCTGCGGTTATATGAACCGTCTTCATTAAAATTACTGCTCTTTCCCCTGTATCCTCCTCTGTATGAGGGTTTATAATCAGGGTCGGGACCTATCACAACATGACGCTGAAGATTTTCTCCCTCACTCCAGGATATAGCTCCTCTTACCTTCTGAACAGCTGTATGGATAATTCTTCTTTCATACGGATTCATTGGTTCAAGTGAAGTTTTTGCACCTGTTTTGCAAGCCTTGAAAGCAAGCTTTCTTCCAAGAATTTCCAGTGTCTTTTCTCTCTTTTCCCTGTAATTTCCTATATTAAGTGATACTCTGTAATATTCATTGTCAACATGATTTGCCACCAGACCTGCAAGGTACTGCAGTGCATCAAGTGTTTCTCCCCTGTGACCGATTATGAAACCTACATCTTCACCCTCGATATTTATTACTGCTCCTCCCTCTACCTCTTCAGATGAAACAGTAAAATCCTTTATATTCATTTTTGTGAGAATTTCCTTGATGTAATTTTCTGCCTCCTGTAATGGAGTCAGCTCTATATAAGCTCTCACAATAGCAGGACTCCCACCGAAAAGACCGAATTTTTTCTTTTCAGGCTGCTGCAGAACTTCCGACTTTATATCCTCAGTGCCGAGCTGCTCACGAGCCTTTTTGATGGCTTCTTCTATCGTCTCGGCAGTAATGGTTACTTCCTTTATCATAAAGTTTACCTCCAGATTTATTTTTTCTTTCCCTGGTAATTACTGTTGTTATTATTTGATTTTTTTAATTTCTTACTTTTACCTGATGTTTTTGACTTTTTCTCTGAAACGACAGGTCTGTCATTCATTTCAGACGGTGCAACATAATCCGGAACATCTATAAATTCAAGTTCTGCTTCCTGCTGTCTTCTAAGAACCACTCTCTGAGCCTCAGCCTTTGCCTCAAGAATCGCCGGACTGAAAAATTTATTCATAACAAGCGACTGAAAAAATCCGAGAACAGTAGACGCTATCCAATAAAATCCTACTGCTGCGGGTACGGTATATGCTATCCATGCAGACATTACAGGCATAAGGAATATCATTGCAACCATACAGCCCTGCATTTTAGTTCCGTTCATTTTCTGCATGATGAACATACTTCCTACCGAAGTAACAAAACACAAAACCGGTATCAGCCACAACATCGACTGAAAAGAACTCTGATTAGGCGTTGCAAGAAGATCCAGACCCAAAAAATTAAATCCTTGTCTGAATTCGTTTATACTTTCAGTTTCGCTGCTGTTAAAAAGTAAATTTCCGTTTCCGTCTACAAGAAATTTCTGAAGATCACCAAAATACTTTACAATACTTATCTCACCGTATCTGCCGTTGATACTCAGACCTATTCCCGGAAGTGTACTTATACTGTTAAGTGCAGTAGACACCTTATCTGCTGCTATGTGCAGTGTATTGGTGAGAGGATTTATTACGGAATAATATACTCCGAACATTATCAGCATAGGTGCAAGCATAGGCATACAGCCCGCAGTAGGACTTATATTCTCCTTCTGCATAAGCTTCTGCACTTCTTCATTAGCCTTGACCCTGTCATTTTTATATTTTTCCATTATCTCTCTTTGCTTTTGCTGGAAACGTGCATTGGCAGCAACAGACTTCTGCTGTTTTACGGAAAACGGGAACAGCAGGATCTTTGTAAATAATGTAAAAAGAATAATTGCTATGCCGTAATTTTTTACAAGATAAAATGCACCCCAAAGGACATAGCCGAAAATACTGCCTATAAAATTAAATAAAACATCCATTGACTAACTGTCATTCCCTTCTTCCTTTTCAGAATAATTTCTTCTTCCGTATAATATCCTCTTAGGTCTGTTCCTTTGCGGTACAGGGTCATAGCCTCCCCTTGAAAACGGATTGCATCTCAGTATTCTCCATATCGTCATAAAAAAACCTATAAAAGCCCCGTACTCCGATATTGCGTCAATACCGTAATTTGAACAGGTAGGATAATACTTGCATTTTGGAGAAGTAAGTGAAGAAATATTTTTCTGATAAAAGCGAATAAGCCAAATAAGCGGGCGCTTCATTTTAAAACACCCGCCTCTTTCAGCTCTTTTTTCATAGCACGCAGAATATCATAGGATTTCACAAAGGGGGTCTTCCCTCTTGCGACAAAAACGAGATCATACCCAAAAGCGACATCATCCGAAATGGCTCTGAACGCCTCCCTGATTACCCTGCGAGATCTGTTACGCAAAACGGCCTTACCTATTTTTTTACTTGTAGTAATGCCGATCCTTACCTCTTTTCTGCGGTTTTTCATCACATATGTAACAAGCACCTGAGAGGTATAGGAACGACCCTTTGAGTAAATCCTGCGAAAGTCATTATTTCTTTTTAAAGTGATTATCTCACCCACAATGATCATTCCTTTTGTTTACCCTTATGACCGTATGCTTACGGGAAAAACTCAGTAAGAGAGTTTCTTTCTTCCCTTTGCTCTGCGACGGGCAAGCACCTTGCGGCCGTTTGCAGTAGACATTCTCTTTCTGAAGCCATGCTCCTTCTTTCTGTGGAGCTTCTTGGGCTGATATGTTCTCAGCATGGAAATTCCTCCTTTCAATACTGTTCAAGATATAACCTTGCACCGTAAAATTATAAACTATAATACATTCATCTGTCAATAAAAATTTTAAATTTTCATTCAATTTTTACTGATTGACCAAATTTTATTGTTCTTATCAGCTATAATACAAAATATTATCCCTAAAATTAACAGTTTTTACACAATGTTGAAAAACATTTGAAATATAGAAAGTTTTATGATATAATTATCATTGTATAGGTGTTTGTAGATTTCCGAAAATGTTTTTATGACTGAATTTACGGAGATCCGGGCATTAGCTGTTATAAAAAAACAGCAAATTAAAAATTTTGAAACAGGAGAAGATATTACTTATGGATTCATTAAACGAAGCCTGGGACATGGTGCTTGAATACTGTAAAAATGAAATATCCACCACTGCTTACAAATCCTGGTTTGCCAATATCGAGCTGATAGATCTTGATTTCACAGAAGGTAAGGCTATCCTGAGAGTACCTGTAGATTTTCACCGCAATCTCGTACTGTCACTATATAAGCCGCTTCTTACCAAAGCAATGGAAAATGTATTCGGAAAAGCACTTGAATTGGTTGTCATTCTTCCCGATGAAAAGGATGAAAAAAATGAAAGAATTTCTCGTACAGATCTGGACGAGGACTATGAATTTACATTTGACACATTTATCGTAGGTTCTTCCAATAAATTTGCACACGCAGCATCTCTTGCAGTCGCAACAAATCCCGGAAGAGCTTATAACCCTTTGTTCATTTACGGTAATTCCGGTCTCGGAAAAACCCACCTGCTTTATGCTATAAGGAATGAAATACATAAAAACCATCCGGAAAAGGATATAGTCTATGTAAAAGGTGAGGATTTTACAAACGAGCTTATCGAGGCCCTTATGACAAAATCAAATATAGAATTCCGTCAGAAGTACAGAAAATCCGATGTACTTCTTGTAGATGATATACAGTTTATAAGCGGAAAAGATGCTACACAAGAAGAATTCTTTCATACATTCAATACCCTTTACGAAGCTAAAAGTCAGATAGTTCTTACATCAGACCGCCCTCCGAAAGAAATAAAAACCCTTGAGGACAGACTCAGAAGCCGTTTTGAATCAGGTCTTATTGCAGACATACAGCCGCCTGATTTTGAAACAAGAATTGCTATTATCCGCAGAAAAGCCGAGCTTCTTCAGATAGAACTGCCCGATGATGTAACAGAATACATAGCATCAAGACTTAAATCAAATATCCGTCAGCTTGAAGGAGTTGTAAAAAAACTTAAAGCAAAAAATCAGCTTTACGGAGATAAAATAACAATAAACATCGCTCAGAAAACTATTTCGGAAATCCTGAACAACGATCAGCCGCCACCGCTTACAGTCGAAATGATAATAGACGAAGTGGCACGTCATTTCGGTCTTACAGGTGCCGATATACGCTCCTCAAAAAGAAATTCAAATATCTCTAACGCACGTCAGATAGCCGTTTATGCGGTAAGAGAAATCACAAATATGTCAATGAACAATATAGGTGAGGAATTCGGGGGAAGAGATCATTCTACCATAGTATATGCACTCAAACAGATCGAAAAGAACATGGAAAAGGATCCCAAACTTAAGTCCACGGTAGATGATATTATCAAAAATATCCGCAACAGATAAGTTGAAAACATTTTCAACATTCAACAAAAACTGTTGAAAGATTTCTTTCTGAATTTTTCGGATTTTTAACTTTTATTCAACAATTCACCAACACGATTTAACTTCATTGTTGAGAATAAAAATAAGTTATTGCTGCTTCAACAAAAAACACACCACAATTCAACAAATAAAAAATTGCGAAAAAGTCACTGAAAATCAACATTCAACAGACTTTTCAACATTTTCAACACCACTACTAATACTACTAAAATTAATCTCGTTTAATAACAATTTTTTTCGCTGAAAGGAAAAGATGAACATGAAATTCATATGCAACCGTAATAAGCTTACAGAAGCTGTTACAAATGTTCAAAGAGCAGTATCTTCAAAGTCAACAATACCTGCACTTGAAGGTATTCTCATAAAAGCAAACAACAATTCTATAACACTTTTTGGTTATGATCTTGAAATATGCATAACCACAACAATAGATGCTACTGTACAGGAAGAAGGAAGTTCAGTTATAAAAGCTAAACTTTTTTCTGATATAATAAGAAAACTTCCCGAAGAAATTATTTCCGTTGAGGTAGATGATAAAAATATTGTTTACATAAACTGCGGAAAAGCAAACTTCAAACTTGTGGGAATGCCAGCAGAAGACTACCCTGAAGTACCTGTTATAAGAAGTACAGATACTATAAACATAAACGGTGAAATTCTTAATTCAATGATAAAGCAGACGATCTATGCAGTAGCCGATACAGATGTGAAACCTATCAACAAAGGTACTCTGTTTGAAATAGAAAACAGGACATTCCGTATGGTATCACTTGACGGATACAGATTAGCTGTCAGAACAGAAAAAATTGATTACGATGGAGAAAAAAATATAGTCGTCCCCGGAAAATCGCTATCAGAGGTAAGCAAACTGATAGACGGAGAAACTGAAAATATTGAGATAAATTCAAGCAGTCGCCATATAATATTCAAAATAGATTCATATAGTGTTATTTCGAGACTTATAGAAGGTCAATTTATTAACTATAAAGCCTCTATTCCGGAAACACACATAACCGAACTTAAAATTAATACGAGAAAACTGATAGATACAATTGACCGACTTTCACTTCTTCTTACAGATAAAATGAAAAGTCCTATCAAGTGTGTGATAGATAACAGCACAATCACAGCAAGCTGCAACACCCCTCTCGGACAGGCTGAAGATCAGATAGAGGTATCTATGACAGGTGAAAATGTTGAGATAGGTTTCAACAATAAATTTCTCCTCGATGCTCTCAGATACAGTGAAACTGATGAGATAATAATGGAACTGACCGGAGCTACAAAAGCTGTTGTGATAAAACCCACAGAAGGAGACAGCTTCCTGTTTATGCTGATGCCAATGAGGTTATCAAGATGAAAAAAGAAAAAATTATACTACGCCCGGAAGAAGAATTCATACGTCTGGATAATGCACTTAAACTTTCCGGTAATGTGGATACAGGAGGACAGGCAAAAATTGCTATACAAAACGGTGAAGTTCTTCTCAATGGGGAAATATGTACCATGCGTGGAAAGAAGCTCCGTGATGGTGATATTGTGGAATTTGAAGATATGATTCTTGAGGTGTGCAGTGATCCTAAAAAGTCTGGAATTTGAAAATTACAGAAATCTTGAGCATACTGTAATATATCCCGATGAGGCAATAAATGTGATATGCGGTGAAAATGCACAGGGAAAAACCAATATCCTCGAATGTATCTGGCTTTTTACGGGTGGAAGATCATTCAGAGGAGCAAAGGAAAATGAAATGATCCGTTTCGGAGAAAAATATTCAAAAATAAAAGCCGAGTTTTTTTCCGAAGAAAGAGATCAGAAAATTGAGATACTTATACAAAACGGAAAAAGAAAATCAACTCTTAATGATGTGCCTAAACAGTACCTTTCTCAGATAATAGGGAAGTTCTGTGCTGTTGTGTTTTCTCCTAATCATCTTTCACTGATAAAAGACGGCCCCGAAGAACGCAGAGGTTTTATAGACGGTGCATTATGCCAGATAAAACCTTCATATGCCATTACCGTTACAAAATATAAAAAAATACTGAATGAAAGAAATGCCCTGCTGAAAGATATTCCACACAACAGAGAACTTGAGGATACTCTCGAAGTGTGGGACAGGAGACTTGCTGCCGAAGGTGCTGTTGCTGCTACTGAAAGAATAGAATATATGAAAAAGCTCATACCTACAGCATCCGCATTTTATGACGGTATCAGCAGCGGAAGAGAAAAACTTGAGCTGCAGTATAAAATGAATTTCGGCGGCAAAGAGAATATGACATTACAGGAAATTGAGGAGATTCTGTATAATTCTCTCAAAAAAAGAAGACAGGATGATATATACTGCGGATATACAACAGCAGGTATACACCGTGATGATATAATTGTCAGAATAAATGAAAAGGATTCAAGGATATACGGTTCTCAGGGACAGCAAAGAAGTGCTGTTATTGCACTCAAACTTGCGGAAGCTGCTACTCTTGGCAGATCAAAAGGGGAAAGTCCGATAATTCTGCTTGATGATGTACTCAGTGAGCTTGATCCGTCAAGACAGGATTATCTTCTCAGACGGCTCAGCGGTATGCAGGTTTTCATAACCTGCTGTGAACAGAATGTAAGAGCTGAAAATATTATTAAGGTCAATGAAGGGATCATTGATTGTGTTGAAAAAAAGACTGACTTTCCGGATGACTGAAAAATTGGAGGGAAGTTTATGTATCTTCATCTCGGCGGCGATACTGTTATAAAAACTGAAGATATAATCGGGGTGTTTGATCTTGATAATGCAACTATGTCATATAAGACAAGAGAATATCTTTCCTACGCCGAAAAACAGGGAAAAGTTATCAATGTATCTCAGGAACTTCCGAAATCCTTTGTTATCTGTAATGAAAATAATGAATATATAATATATATATGCCAACTTGCACCGAATACTCTTATAAAAAGAGCCGGTCAGTTATGAAAGGAATGGTTATATGGCTAAACGTCTTTTGACAGAATGTCCTTATTGTCACAGAAAGGTCTCATTTATAGGAGCAAATATTCTTAAAACAAAAGGTGAACATAATTGCAGAGGATGTAAGTGTATATCAAATGTAATAATTCACCGTTCACTTTACGGAATAGCAGGTGCTGCAGTTATAGCATCTCTTATAACGCTTCTGCTTAATCTCGGTTACGGAGATCCCACAGATCCCTGGTGTATTCTCTATGTAGCACTTCCGTTTCTGATATTTTATCTGGTTGTACCGTTTTTTGTAAGACTTGAGCCATGTAATGACAAATCGGCAGTAAACAGACTCCACAGAAAAATAGATCCCCTTCCTATACAAAAAGTAAAAAAGCCTGAAAAACCGATAGAACTTAATGTTGGGGAAGATTTTAGTGCAAGCTTCATGAAAGCAAAAACAAATATCAAGCCAAAAGATGAAGATAATGAGGATAAATATAATCGTATAATAAGTGAAAATCAAGAGGAAATGGACATTACCTCAGGTATTGATATAGATATATCGGGAATAGTCAAATCTCCCGATTCAGAGGAAGATTTGAATTTGGTAATACCAGATGAGGAAAATGTGTACGATGATAGCCCTGTATCTTCCGGAGAAAAAATATCATTAGAGAAAGATCCGGATAATGGCGGAGAAGTTTCGTTTGTATTTGGTAAAAATAACTCTTCAGATGAATAAAATAATAAAAAGGAGTCATCAGAATTGTTGAAGCTGCCTGTTTGTCCGCATTGTCATGCGGTTTACAGCTACAAAGAAGTAAGAGATATGAAGCAGGGATCAATGCTCTGTTACCACTGCAAAAAGAAATTCAGTGTGAATAAAAAACTTACACGTTTTATTTTTCTTGCAGTAGTGTGTGCTGTACTGATAATATTCAATCTTGCAGTAATATTTTCTACGGATAATATAAGCATAGTTATGATAATAACAGATATGGTATTTGTGACTGCTGCGGTACTTATGTCTCCGCTTACAGTCAGATTTAAACCTGAAAAGATGACTAAATCGGAAAAGAATTCGGTCAGTGAAAATAAAAAGAGAGGTATAAAAAATGGAAAATAATGATATTTCTCAAACAACGCAGGAATATGGTGCGAATGAAATACAGGTTCTTGAAGGACTTGAAGCTGTAAGAAAAAGACCCGGTATGTATATAGGCTCAACAGGCCCGAGAGGTCTTCATCATCTTGTATATGAAATAGTAGATAACTCCATTGATGAAGCACTTGCCGGATATTGTACGAAAATTTATGTTGAAATACTTCCGGGAGATATAATCCGTGTTACTGATAACGGCAGAGGTATTCCTGTAGGTATACAGCCAAAACTTGGAATACCTGCCGTAACTGTGGTATTTACAGTTCTTCATGCCGGAGGAAAATTCGGCGGAGGGGGATATAAGGTTGCCGGAGGTCTGCATGGTGTGGGTGCGTCTGTAGTTAATGCACTTTCAGAGTGGACTGAGGTAGAGGTATATGACGGAAGAAATATATACCGTCAGCGTTTTGAAAGAGGTGTGACTGTTACCGAACTTGAAAACGTCGGAACTACCGATAAAAAGGGAACAGTGGTAACATTTAAGGCTGATCCTGAGATATTTACCGAAACTACAGCCTATGATTATGAAACACTTTGCATACGTCTGAGAGAACAGGCTTTCCTTAATGCAGGAATTCATATAGAACTCAGGGATGAACGTGACCCCGAAAATATCATACAGGATAATTTCTGCTATGAAGGCGGTGTTTCAAGCTTCGTGGAATATGTGCATAAAAAGAGGGGACTTGATGTCATTCATCCGGATATAATGCATTTTTCCACAAGAAACGAGGATGATACTGCTTCCGCAGAAATAGCTATGCAGTATAATGACAGCTATAATGAACTTATTTTGTCATTTGCAAATAATATACATACCACTGACGGCGGTACGCATGAAGAAGGTTTCAAAAGAGCATTAACCAGAGTAATGAATGATTATGCAAGAAAATTCAATATAATAAAAGAGGGAGAAAAAGGTCTCAGCGGTGAGGATATAAGAGAGGGTCTTACTGTTGTTATCAGCGTAAAACTGAAGGATGCACAGTTTGAAAGTCAGACAAAGGCAAAGCTTGGTAATACCTCGATCCGCACACTTGTAGATAAACTTATAAGCGATAAGCTTGAACAGTACCTTGAAGAAAACCCTGTAACTGCGAAGGCAATTTTTGAAAAAGCAGTAATGGCTCAGAAAGCAAGAGAAGCTGCAAGAAAAGCAAGAGATCTTGCAAGAAGAAAAACTGCCATGGAGGGAGCAGGACTTCCGGGTAAGCTTGCAGATTGTCAGAGTAAAAATGTTGACGAAACAGAAATATATATCGTAGAGGGAGATTCTGCGGGAGGTTCAGCAAAGGGAGGAAGAGACAGACGTTTTCAGGCTATACTTCCTCTTTGGGGTAAAATGCTCAATGTTGAAAAAGCAAGACTTGATAAGGTTTACGGGAATGATAAGCTTATGCCTGTAATTACAGCTCTCGGATGCGGTATAGGTGATGAAATAGATCTTTCAAAACTCAGGTACGGAAAAATTATTATTATGGCAGATGCCGATGTTGACGGATCACATATCCGCACACTTATGCTTACATTTTTCTTCCGTTTTATGCGTCCTCTGCTTGAGGAAGGTCATGTGTATATTGCACAGCCGCCCCTTTACAGAATAACAAAAACAAAAAATGAACATTTTTACGCTTATTCAGATGAGGAAAGAGATGTCAAGATAAATGAACTCGGCGGAAACTGCGAAATACAGCGTTATAAAGGTCTTGGTGAAATGGATCCTCAGCAGCTTTGGGAAACAACTATGGATCCGGCAACAAGAATAATGCTCAGAGTGGAAATGGAAGATGCAGCTGCTGCAGATGAAGTATTCACAATACTTATGGGTGATAAGGTAGAGCCGAGAAGAGAATTTATTGAGAAAAATGCTAAATATGTACAGAATCTCGATATCTGATTTACTGAGAAAGGATCAATATAATGAGTGACGGCGACAGTCTGAAAGAAGAAAATAATCAAAATGATGATCTGGCAGAAAAAATAGCAAAAGAATTACAAGAGGCGGAAAACGAGGAAAATCCCGAATGGGACGGCTCACAGGCAGAAGTCGTGACAGATGATGATGCTGAAGAATATGAGATCCCGGAAACAGGATTTAAACTTTCCTACGTTCTTACAGCAGAAGAAATGTATAAGTGCCTTTATCACAGCAATATAATAAAAACAAAGGGTTCAAGGGCTGTTATACAAAGTATTCTTCTTGGAATTGCCTCTGTGGTATTCTTTATAACATACTTTACAACAACTACACAGTATAATTCATATAATCTGTTTTTCGGAATATTTTGTCTTATTATGATAGCAGTGATATGGATAGTACCTCAGATATATCTGAGAAGTATGGCAAAAATGCTTGCCGACGGAAATAAAATTGAGGCTGAAATATACCCTACGCATATAGATATAGGCAGAGATGACGGAAAATGGAGCATAGATCTTGACGGAAGATCCGCTATAGAGGAATTTGATAATATCATTATGATATTCAGCGAAAAGGACAGAGCTTTCGCCATTCCCGAAAGAGTTATAGAGCCTGAATATTATAACGAAATAAGGGCTATGCTTATGTCGGGAACAGATCCCGGAGAGGATGAATAAAATGCAGAAAACAGATCGTATTGAAATAACAGCAAGATATGCCGAAACAGATATGATGGGGATAATACATCATTCAGTATATCCTGTATGGTTTGAGGCGGCAAGAACCGAATTTATAAAAAATATCACAGGCGTAAGCTATACAGAACTTGAAAAACAGGGAATAATGCTTCCTCTTACCGATCTTGAATGTCACTATATAAAGCCTGTCCATTATGAAGACAGGGTTATAATAGAAACAAAAGTGAAAAAACTCAGCTGTGCAAGAATAGAATTTGAATATTGTGTTCTGCTTGATGATGAAATTATGGTAAGGGGAGGAACAACTCACGGTTTCGTAAGCTCGGAAAGTTTCCGTCCTTTAAATCTCAAAAAGAAAAAACCCGAAATTTATGAAATTCTTGATTCTGTAAAGATCGGTGAACAGCAATGACTGATATATGTTTTAAAAATAAGCTTAAAATCAGGGAATATGCCGAAGGGTATCAGATTTATGATGTTCTTCACGGGAATTCAAAGGGCAGAGTATGGAAATCATCCTTATTTTTCTTTATGGCAATGGCAATGCTTTTCATACTTATGATGAATTCATTTAATATTTCTGCCTTTCCCGTTACAACACTTGTTTTGCTTATATGTATGTATATGTGCAGTTATTATATATATATACTTCCGAAAAAAGCTAAGCTCAGAGGAGAACATATTTACAAAACTTCAAGAATATTATCAAAGGAATATTCTTTTACAGTAAAAAAAGAATGCTTTATAATAAAAAATGACTATGAATATATAAAAAAGTATTATTCGGAACTGACTGATTGTATAGAAACTGATGATATTTTTCTTCTTGCAGGAGGTATCGAAAACCGAATAATTGTTATTTCAAAAAGATGTCTTTCACAGGATGAAAAAATTCATTTATCCGATTTTCTGAAAAGGGAAACAGTAAAGAAGTACAGAAGAACAAAGACAAGAAAAAAAGGTAAGAAAAATGAATAAAATATTGATCTCGGAAAGCTTTCTGATAACACAGGAAGATTTTGTAAATATGCAGCTCGAAAAAAGAAGTCTGACAGTACCAAAGGAAAATAAGATCATTTTCAGAATATCGGGTATTATTGCAATAGCCTGCGGTACAGCTGCCTTTATAAATATAAGGGATAATATATATCAGGTAATATGCTGGTTTATCCTTATAGTGATCGGCTGCTATGTTCATTCCTATTATGATGTCATAGATAAAGCTATTTTGGCAAAAAATGCCGTAGATTTCTATAAATACAATCAAAAGGATATTTCTTCTAAAAATATAGAATTTTCCGAAGAAGAATTCAAAATTTCGGATGAATCACATTGTATGAATATCCCGAAAAAATATATTTATAAAATATGTGAAGAAAAAAATACGGTATTTGTATTTACCGATATTGAAAATTTTTATTATATTCCAAAAAGAATATTATCCGGGCAGCAGCTTGAGATAATAAGAAACTATAAATAAACAGAAATATCTGTTTAAGCTCTTATAAGGAGGAATAAATTTTGGATATACAAGAAGCATTGTCAAATTCTAAGATAGTCAATGTAGACATTGAAAGAGAAATGAAAAAGTCATTTCTTGATTATTCAATGTCTGTTATCGTTGCAAGAGCCCTTCCTGATGTGAGGGACGGTCTTAAACCTGTTCACAGAAGAATTCTGTATTCACAGTATGAAGATAAGCTCACTCCCGATAAGCCGTATAAAAAATGTGCTACTACAGTAGGTAACGTTCTGGGTAGGTATCATCCGCACGGTGACTCCTCTGTATATGATGCACTGGTACGTCTTGCACAGGACTTTTCAATGAGATATACACTCGTTGACGGTCATGGAAACTTTGGTTCTGTTGACGGTGACCCTCCTGCTGCTTACCGTTATACCGAGGCAAGAATGAGCAAAATATCAGTTGAAATGCTTACTGATATAGATAAGGAAACAGTGGATTTTGTCCCGAACTATGATGACAGCCGCAAAGAACCGTCTGTTCTTCCGTCAAGATTTCCGAATCTTCTGGTAAATGGCTCAAAGGGTATAGCTGTAGGTATGGCAACAAATATACCTCCGCATAATCTTGGTGAGGTTATTGATGCTGTAGGATGCGTTATAGATAATCCCGATGCAACCATGGATGAAATAATGGAACACGTTAAAGGTCCTGATTTTCCCACAGGAGGCATTATCATGGGCAGAAGCGGTATAAGAGCCGCTTATGCTACAGGACGTGCGAAAATAACCGTAAGATCAAGAGCTGAAATAGTTGAGGAGAAAAACGGAAGATTTAAGATTATAGTTACCGAAATTCCTTATCAGGTGAATAAGGCTGAGCTTGTTCTGAGTATAGCAGAAATGGTAAAAAATAAAAAGCTTGAGGGTATATCAAATATCGAAGACCATTCCGACAGAAACGGTATGCATATAGAGATTACGGTAAAGCGTGAGGCTTCCCCTCAGATAGTGCTTAATAATCTGTTTAAATATACTCAGATGCAGGTTACCTTCGGTATCATAATGCTTGCTATAGTAAACGGAGTTCCTAAGATACTTAATCTTAAAGAAATAATCAATAATTACATAGATTTTCAAGTTGAAGTAATTACAAGAAGAACTCAGTATGACCTCAAAAAAGCAGAGGAAAGAGCTCATATCCTTGAAGGTCTGAAAATAGCAATAGATTTTATTGATGAAGTTATAAGCATAATACGTTCATCAAAGGATCAGCCCACAGCAAAACAAAATCTTTCCGACAGATTCGGACTTGATGAACCTCAGACTCAGGCTATTGTTTCAATGCGTCTCGGTCAGCTTTCAGGTCTGGAAAGAGAAAAAATTGAGGCTGAACTTGCAGGACTGATTGAGAAAATAGCTGATTATAAGGATATTCTTACTAATGGTGAAAGACTGCTCGGTATTATAAAAAGTGAACTGAATGAAATAAAAAGAAAATTCAGTGACCCCAGACGTACCGAAATAGCTGCTGTCAGCGGTGAAGTGGATATAGAAGACCTTATTCCGTATGAAGATTGTGTTGTAACAATGACAAATTTAGGATATGTAAAACGTCAGAAAATGGACACATACCATACTCAGAGGAGAGGCGGCAGAGGTATAAGCGGAATGAACAGACGTGAGGAAGATGTTGCTACGGATATGTTTATCTGCGGAACACATGACCATGTATTGTTCTTCACAAATCTCGGCAAGGTATACAGACTTAAATGCTTTGAAGTTCCCGAAGGTTCAAGAACTTCAAAGGGAATGAATATAAATAATCTTTTACCTTTAAGCAGTGACGAAAAAGTTACTTCCATGATCAAAATACCCGAAAACGGCGATGAAAATATGTACCTCGTGATGATAACAAAAAAAGGTATCATCAAAAGAACTGCTACAAAAGATTTCTATACAAGCCGTAAAGGAGGACTTATTGCACTCAGTCTTGATGAAGATGATGAACTTACATGGGTAAGACTTACAGACGGAAATTCTGAACTTCTTGCAGCAACAAGAAATGGTATGGCTATCAGATTCAAAGAAACCGATGTTCGTGCAATGGGAAGAACTGCAAGAGGTGTTAAGGCTGTTAAACTTAGAGATGATGACTGTGTGATAGGTATGTCTGTGCTTCGTGAAGGTGCATATATACTCACAGTATCTGAAACAGGCTACGGCAGACTTTCAAAAATCTCTGATTATCGTCTGCAATCAAGAGGAGGACATGGTATCATCAATTATCATACAGAGAAATTTGGTAAGGTAGCGGCTATCAAGGCTGTAGATATAGATGATGATATAATCATTATTTCGGATAACGGTGTAATAATCAGAATAGAGGCTTCTTCAATAAGAATATGTGCAAGACCAAGCAAAGGCGTTATAGTTATGAAAACTATGGATGACAGTAAGGTTGCCACTATCGCAAGAGCTCCTCATGATGACCCGAATGACAACGGTGAAAATGAGGTCGTTGAGGATGTATATGATGATCCGCCGGGAAATCTCGAAGATGAAATTGAGGAAGATACAGACGTTCAGGAAAATTCAGAAGAATGATTATAAATGCTGCGTTTGGCGTTTTACTCTGAACGCAGCATAATTATTTAATTGAAGAGGTATATAGATGAAAAATAAAGTGAAAACAATAATTATGGCTCTTGCTGTATCGTTAATTATTTTTACGGCAGGCTGCACAAATAATAAAACAGAAGAAAACAGTAATAAAGTTTCTTCCGAAATAAGTGTATCATCAGTTTCGGAAAATGAAAGCTCGTCTGATGAAAAATCAGAAATTCAGGAAAACAGCGAAAAACAGACATCAGAAACAAAGTCAGATGATGAAAAATCAGAAAATGCAGAAAGTTCATTACAAAATAGTGAGGTATCGGTTCAGACTGAAATTTCACAGGAAGAAATGTCTTCCGAAAACAGTGAAGATACCGGAAATAATGAAGAAAGCATAGTAACAGAGGCAGAAATAGAAGGATATATCGAAGGTCTTGATGATTCGATAAAAGATACCGAAGTTTATGATAAAATTCTGAAAAAGAATATACTTATCGGTAACGGAGAAATGCTTTATAATTACAGACTTACTGAGGACAGCTACCAGCATAAAATAATCAATTATAACGGTAAAATATATGATTATGTCTATATGCCAGAAACACAGTCAAAAGAGGTGAAAATCATAACAGATGATGTAATATATGATATTTACCTTGAAAGTGCGGATCCCGATATAAGCGATATGATCTCAAAAAACAATACTTCCGGTGAATATTCAAAAGTCTCAAAAATTTCTCACCTCGGCTATCTTGTATATAAGGAAATACTTGGTTACCAGTTTGAGTCAAAAGACGGTGATACGGAAACATTCTTTACTCCTGATCACTTGTTCGGTATAAAGACTAAAACAGAGGATAAAAAAGTTTCTGTTACAGAAATAAATGATGACGGCAGCGACGGAGAAGTTACTGTTTATGAAGTGCGTTCAGTTACTGATGAAGAGAAAAATCTGATTCAGACTGCCGATTCACTGATGGAATAAAAAATTTTTTATGTTTATATTTTGCAAATAAGAATATAAAATTCTTACAATTAAGCCGATAAAAATAATATGCTTCTTAGTAAAATTGATACTTGTCGTTATTTATGGTATATAGAATAATGGCTCAATTTTTATACAAAAAAGATAAATTATGTAGTGAATATATATAACTGTTGACATTTTTACTGTAATGTGTTAAAGTGTATATGTTGTTGTTCCCTGAAAATTAAGGGAATGCATAATTTAAGAAATGGAGAGGGTCAACATGAAGAATAGTACTAAAAAAATCACGGCAGCTCTTACAGCATCTGTTCTTGCAATAAGCATGATGGCAGGCTGCAGTAACTCAGGCTCGGATTCATCAAGCAAAGCAGCTTCTGACGCAGGATCAAAAACAGCAGATAAGGTATACAATGTAGGTATCTGTCAGCTCGTTCAGCATCCCGCACTTGATGCCGCAACAAAGGGTTTCAGAGATAAGCTTACAGAACTTGCAGGCGAAGGAAATGTAAAATTTGACGAGCAGAACGCACAGGGTGATTCACCTACTTGTGCTACAATATGCAATCAGTTTGTATCATCAAAATATGATCTTATTATGGCTAATGCTACACCTGCACTTCAGGCTGCTTCTACAGCAACAGCTGATATTCCTGTAATTGCTACATCTATCACAGACTATGCAAGTGCACTTGACGCTAAGGATTGGTCAGGAAAAACAGGCACAAATGTAACAGGTACATCTGACCTTGCACCTCTTGCAGATCAGGCTAATATAGTTAAAGAACTTCTTCCCGATGCAAAGAAAGTCGGTATTCTTTACTGCTCAGCAGAGGCTAACTCAAAGTATCAGGCTACAGAGATCACAAAGAGTTTCACAGAGCTTGGCTACGAAGTAAAAGAATATACATTCACAGACTCAAACGACGTTGCTCAGGTAACAACAACAGCTTGTGCTGACAGCGATGTAATTTATATTCCCACAGATAACGTGGCTGCTTCAAATGCAGAACTTATCGACAGCGTTGCTTCTCCTGCAAAAACTCCTATAATTGCAGGTGAGGAGAATATCTGCAAGGGCTGCGGTATTGCTACTCTTTCAATCAGCTATTATGATCTTGGTGTTGCAACGGGTGAAATGGCTTATGAAATTCTCGTAAACGGTAAAAACCCCGGCGAAATGGAAATTAAGTATTCTCCTAAGTTCACAAAGGAATATATGGCAGACAGAGCAAAGGCTCTCGGGATTACTATTCCTGACGGATACGAGGAAATCAAGGCTGAATAAGTCTTATAATTTCTCTTAAAAAATTATTCAAGATGTAAAATAATGCTTCACCCTGCGATTTTGTCGGGGTGAAGCAAATTGCGTATTATTTCATATTTCTTTTGGTTGGTGTTTTTATGGATGGATTTTTAGATTATTTCGGTTCACTTGATCCGTCACTTTTTGTGTCTGCACTGCCCGGTAATATTGCTCAGGGTATCCTTTGGGGGATAATGGCTCTCGGAGTATATATTACTTTCAGGATACTGAATTTTGCAGACCTTACTGTTGACGGAAGTTTTGCTACAGGCGGTGCTGTTACTGCGATCATGCTTATGAACGGTGCTCCGATATGGGTAGCAATGCTTGTTGCTTTTCTTGCCGGAATTACCGCAGGTCTGGTTACAGGTCTGTTACATACACTTTTAGGAATACCTGATATTCTTTCGGGGATTTTAAGTCAGATAGCACTATATCCTATCAACCTTCATATCATGAATAAGTTTTCAAATATGTCTATCAGGGTTGATAATTACGGAATGGTATTTACTTCAGACAGCGAAAAATTCAATATCTGCGGACTTGTTATGTCTATGCGTGATGTATATACCGCAATAATAGTTGCTGCGGTCATAGCTATAATTATTATGGCAGTAATGTATTGGTATTTCGGAACAGAACAAGGCTCAGCTATAAGAGCAACTGGTGCAAATCCTAAAATGGCAGCTGCTCAGGGCATAAATATCAATATCGACAAAATAATAGCTCTTGCACTTTCAAACGGTCTTGTAGCATTCTCCGGAAGCCTTCTTGCTCAGTATCAGGGATTTGCTGATGTAAATATGGGCAGAGGTTCTATCGTTATCGGTCTTGCTGCCGTTATTATCGGTCAGGTAATAGGTGAGGCTATTTTCAGAAAAAATTTCAATTTTATACTTCGTCTTACTTTTGTAGTAGTGGGCGGTATACTTTACTATCTTGTAATGGGTGTTGTTCTCTGGCTCAAAATGCCGCCTGAGGATCTCAAACTCTTTACGGCAATAATAGTTGCAATATTCCTTGCTGTGCCTTACCTCAGAGGAAAAAGCAAGAATTCATTCAAGAAAGTTGCAAGAATGAATAAAAAGATAGCTAAGTTGGAGGATGAAAGTAATGCTTGAAATAAAAGATGTTTATAAAACCTTCAACAAGGGTACTGTAAATGAAAAGACAGCACTTAACGGAGTTGACCTCAAGCTTAACGATGGTGATTTCTGCACAATTATCGGAGGTAACGGTGCAGGTAAATCTACCATGCTTAATGCGATAGCAGGTGTATGGCCTGTAGACAGGGGAGTAATATTCCTCGGAGACAAGGATGTTACAGGTCTGCCTGAACATAAAAGGGCTTCATACCTCGGCAGAGTTTTTCAGGATCCTATGATGGGTACTGTTGCCGATATGGAAATTATCGAAAATCTTGCTATTGCCGCAAGACGAGGCAAAAAAAGAACTCTTATGTGGAACGTAACAAAGGCTGAAAAAGAAAAATATCGTGAAATGCTTGCTCAGTTTGATCTCGGTCTCGAAAACAGAATGACAAGTAAAGTCGGACTTCTTTCTGGTGGTCAGAGACAGGCAATAACGCTTCTTATGGCTACAATAAAAAAGCCTCAGCTTCTTCTTCTTGATGAACATACAGCGGCACTTGATCCTAAAACTGCTGCAAAGGTGCTTGAACTCAGTGATAAGATAATAGAGGAAAATAAGCTTACTGCTCTTATGGTAACACATAATATGCATGATGCTATTGCTCACGGCAACAGACTTATCATGATGAATAACGGAAAAATAATTTTCGATATTCAGGGTGAGGAGAAAAAGAAACTTAAAACTTCTGATCTCCTTGAAAAATTCTCTGTTGCAAGCGGCGGTCAGGAACTGGATAACGACAGAATGCTCCTGTCAAAATAAAAACAAAGTCATCTGTTTGCTTAATCGTAAACAGATGACTATTTTTTATTTAGTTAATTTTAAAGTTAAATACTAAAACATCATACTGAGCGAAGGATATTAAAAAGATTCCTCACTTCGTTCGGAATGACAAAGTTTAGATTTTACCGGATTCTATTTTTTTCATTTGTTTCATTTCTATTATAACAAATATAAGTACAGTTATAAATGACATCATATCTGAAACGGGTGCGGCGTACATAATACCGTCTATTCCCATAAAAAGAGGCAGTATAAGCATAAGGGGGATGAGGAAAAATACCTGTCTTGTAAGAGCAAGAATAGTTCCTTTCAGAGGTTTTCCTATTGCCGAGAACATATTTGAGGAAATTATCTGTATTCCGCCAAGAGGTAAGAGGAAAAGGAATGTTTTCATAAATCGTATTCCGAATTCATAATAAAGCTCCTCATTTTCTCCCGAACCGAAAACAGATAATACCTGTGCGGTAAAAAATTGAAATATTATAAAGGAAATGACCGTTATTATAAGCTCACATAATATGGCAAGATTATATGTTTCTTTTACACGGTCATATTTTTTTGCACCGTAATTAAAGCCGATAATTGGCTGCATTCCCTGAACTATTCCTATGATAACGGCAAGAACTATCGCATTTACTTTCATAACAATACCGCTTGAAGCAAGAGGAATGTCTGAACCGTATTGTGATGAAGCACCGTAATATACAAGTGAACGGTTGAGTACAACCTGTAATAATGTTATGGAAACCTGAGTAAGACCGTTACTCATTCCCATTGATGCCGTTATAGCCATCTGTTTGGGTACAAGTTTTGTATCACTTTTCTTGAGTTTTATTCTTTTGAGTTTTCTTATATAAAAAAGTGCATATATACATGAAATTATCTGACCTATTACAGTGGCGAGTGCAGCACCCGCAACACCCATTTTAAGACCAAATATAAAAATCGGGTCAAGTATGGTATTTATTATTGCACCTATCAGCATAGAGGTCATTGAATAAAGAGGACTTCCGTCTGCACGAGCTATATTGCTCATTCCGTTCATTATTACAAGAAAAGGCATTCCGAATGCTGTTATTCCGGTATATTGCAAAGCATAAGCAAGAATATTATCTGTTGCACCGAAGGCTTTCATAAGAGGTTCATTGAATATAAGAATGACTATCATATAAAGCGTACCGAAAAGTACCATCATACAAAGTCCGTTTCCTACTGTTTTAGCCGCATCAGATTCATTTTTCTGTCCTAGATAAAGAGAATATCTTGCGGCAGTGCCTATACCTATTGTAAGAGTAATAGCCATACATATCGTTGTGAGGGGGAATGCAACATTTGTTGCGGCATTTCCGAGATAGCCCACATCCTGACCTATAAATATCTGGTCTACAATATTATAAAGAGAGCTTATTACCATAGCAATTATACTTGGTATAGCAAAACCTGCTAAAAGTTTTCTGATACTTTTATAACCGAGTGGATTTTCTTTTATTTTACTTTCCAATTTTACACATCCTTTTATGTTACTGCATGATAATTATAATGCCAATAATTATTTCAGTCAACAAAAAATCCGATAAATCGACAAGATTTACCGGATTTTTTTTAAAGAATTATTTTCTTATATCATACTTTTGGGAGTTTGCTGAGACTTTCTGCAATTTCTTCATCTGTCGGGATATAATCGCTCATAACACCGTCATTATATTTCTGATAAGCAACAAGGTCAAAATATCCTGTACCTGTAAGACCAAAGAGGATCGTCTTTTCTTCTCCTGTTTCTTTGCATTTGAGAGCTTCGTCTATTGCAACACGAATAGCGTGTGAGCTTTCAGGAGCAGGAAGTATACCTTCAATCCTTGCAAATTGTTCAGCAGCTTCAAATACAGATGTCTGCTCAACAGATGTTGCCTCCATAAGACCGTCATGGTAAAGCTGACTGAGTGTTGAGGACATACCGTGGAATCTGAGTCCGCCTGCATGGTTTGCTGAGGGAATGAAGCTTGAACCGAGTGTATACATTTTTGCAAGAGGACAGATCATTCCTGTATCACAGAAATCATATGCATATTTACCTCTTGTAAAGCTTGGGCATGAAGCAGGCTCAACAGCAATGATGCGGTAATCATTTTCACCTCTGAGTTTTTCGCCCATAAAGGGTGATATAAGTCCGCCGAGGTTTGAACCGCCGCCTGCACAGCCGATGATAACATCAGGTTTAACTCCGTATTTATCAAGAGCTGCTTTTGCTTCAAGACCTATTACTGACTGATGGAGAAGTACCTGATTAAGAACTGAGCCGAGTACATATCTGTAACCGGGATTTGAGGTAGCAACTTCTACAGCTTCGGAAATAGCACAGCCAAGACTTCCTGTTGTGCCGGGATGTGCCTGAAGTATTTTCTTTCCTACTTCGGTCGTTTCTGAAGGTGAGGGAGTCACAGATGCACCATAGGTACGCATTACTTCACGGCGGAAAGGTTTCTGTTCATAGCTTACCTTTACCATGAATACTTTACAGTCAAGTCCGAAATACGCACAAGCCATTGAAAGTGCTGTACCCCACTGACCTGCACCTGTTTCTGTGGTAACACCTTTAAGTCCCTGTTTTTTTGCATAATAAGCCTGAGCTATGGCAGAATTGAGTTTATGGCTTCCGCTTGTATTGTTACCTTCAAATTTGTAGTAAATTTTAGCAGGTGTGCCGAGAGCTTTTTCAAGACAGTATGCACGAACAAGAGGAGAAGGACGATACATCTTGTAAAAATCTCTTATTTCCTGAGGAATCTCAATATAAGGTGTTGTTTCGTCAAGTTCCTGACGAACTAATTCTTCGCAGAATATACCGCTGAGTTCTTCTGCCTTGAGAGGCTGAAGTGTACCGGGGTTAAGGAGAGGAGCAGGCTTATTTTTCATATCTGCTCTTACATTATACCATGCTTTTGGTATTTCATTTTCATCAAGATAAATTTTGTAGGGGATTTTGTTTTCGCTCATTATTGTTACTTCCTTTCAAAATAATTTTGCAGGTAAAAATAAAAAATCCTGTCCCTGCATAAAAACTATGCCGGGACAGGAATATAACAATCCTGCGGTGCCACCCTGCTTGACGAATATCGCCCACTCATGCGTACAAACATACGCCGACTTATTATCACGGTAAGTCATTCCGTCTCACATACTCCGCCTAAGCGTTTCAGCTCGCCCTCAGAAGTCCATTCAGTAAAGCCTGTCCAATCGCATTCCCACCATCTGCGAATCTCTTTGTGAGCAGCGTCAATACCTACTTACTCTCCCTCAACGGTTTATTATATTTTATAATTTGCTTTTTGATTTGTCAATAGTTTTTTGTAAAAACAGAAAAAATTTGTATATAAATTTTATGTTATATTTTTTGTAAATATTTGAAAAATTCTTATATATTTCATGTTTTATGTGTTATAATGTAGGCTGAGGGGTTGTCTACCCGAAAATGTCACTATTATTTGAGAGGTAAAAAATGGAATATGATTATTTTACGATAAACTTTTTTCCATTGATAGGTGTTGCTTTTCTGACAATATTTCTTTGGAGAAATTCTTATCTTGAAAAAAATATACGGCAGACATTTTATCTTCTGTCGGGACTTGTACTTTTTGAGCTTTGTATATATAATGCCGAACTGCTGCTTGCTTCCAGCTATGCGAATCTTCATTATCTTCTTACATTCGTTACTGCTCTCGCTTATTCTATACGACCGCTTTCTCTTTATTTTCTTATATCACTTGTACTGAGAAATGAAAGTCTTTCAAAAGTAAAGATACCTTTGCTTATACCGTTCATAATAAATATGTTCTTTGCATTTTCTGCATTTTTTACTCCGCTGACTTTTTATTATGACAGTCATAATGTTTTCCACAGAGGTATGTTTGGCTGGACTACTCACATAGTTATGCTGATATATCTTCTTTCAATGGTGCTTATATCTTTTTCGCATTTTCAAAATAAACAGAAATTTGAAAGAATAATCATTATTGAAATGACAATGATACTGATTATAGGAGCATTTGCGGAGTCACTTTTCGGCAGTTTTGCGGTACTCAGATATTCTGTTGTACTTTCACTGATATTTTATTATATGTTCTTCCAGTCTGAAATGTATAAAGACGAAATAATCGAAAAGCATATAGAACAAACAAATATGACCGAAAAATTTACTTTGCAGATGGTTATGGCTCTTACAAGAACCGTTGATGCAAAGGATTCTTATACAAATGGTCATTCACAAAGAGTAGCTGATTATTCAAAGACCATAGCAAAAAGGCTTAATAAAGATGCTGCATTTCAAAGAAGAATATATTATATGGGACTTTTGCATGATATAGGAAAAATAGGTATTCCTGATACTATAATAAATAAAACAGCAAAGCTTAACGATGAAGAATTTGCTATAATAAAATCTCATCCTGAGATCGGTGCACAGGTACTTAAAACTATAACCGAAATGCCTACACTTTATTTCGGTGCAAGATGGCATCACGAGCGTTATGACGGAAAAGGTTATCCCGATCATCTTATAGGAGATGAAATACCTCTTGAAGCAAGAATAATTGCTGTAGCTGATGTATATGACGCTATGTCATCAAAAAGAAGTTATCGAGATGTACTTCCTCAGAATGTAGTTCGTGAGGAGCTTGAAAAAGCAAAAAGAACTCAGCTCGATCCATACTTAGTTAATATCATGATTGAAATGATGAATGAAGATACTTCATATATGATGCGTGAAAAATAAAAAATTACCGCTGTTATCGTATATTTGTGATAACAGCGGTATTTTTCAGTTCCAGGAATTTTTAAGATTATCAGAAAGCCAGCCGGAAACATTTCCTGTAAAATATTCATTTTCAGATAATTTGAGTGAATCGGGTTTGCAAAGGTCAACAAAAAGAGTATATTCATAATATGAATTCTTTTCGGATGAAGGATAATATTCAAAAGCTTCGGAAGTGGTCAGAGAATTATAATATTGCTGAGGTGTATAGGGAATATTAATATTTGCACCTAAAATATTATGTGCTTTATTATCTGTAAGAATTGCTGACATATTTTCTATTGATTTTTCAACAAAGCTGCTTTGTTCCTTATTTGTTTCAAAAAGGTCACGAACATAGCCGCTGCCAATAACATCCCATATCTTTTCATATTTTATAAGCGAAAGATTATCAGTAGCCAAAAAATAATAGAATATATTTTCAAGTTCGCTCGTTACTGTCCATACACCGTTATAAATATCATTATGGTCGTATTTGTCAATATTTTTATTGAATGAATCAGCTAAAAGCTGTTTTATATCATATTCAGGGTCATTTATACCAAATGAATCAAATACATTGAAAATAGCATCTGTTGCTGCAAGCTGCATTGCAAGTTTCTGATCCTCCGTCATTCCGCTGTATGTATCATAGATCTTTTCATCAAATAATGCCGCATCCTTATTATATCTTTTGTGAAGCTCACTGTATAGTTCTTCTTTAACATCAAGTCCGAAAAATTCAGATATGCATATCAGCTTTGAAAGATCAGATGAACCTGTATTTCTTATATTTACATGGTTTATAAAATCAGCAGATGTATCTTTCACAATTTTTTTGTAGTCCTTATCTACCGGAATATTATTTTTTTCCATTAAATAAATACATCCTGCCGCACCATAATATCGGTATATTTTTATATCTGTTTCATCGGTTGTGGTGTATTTTATCATTCCTGTACCTGCTGCACCGCAAAGCCATAAAAGAAGACTGAATGTGATAAGTGCTGAAACTAAAAAAATGATATTTCTTGCTTTTTTGTTGAGCATATTTATTCATCCTTTCAAAGTGAATATTTTACAAAGTAAATTATATCAATAAGTTGCCTGTTCGTCAACGAAATATTATAAAATACTGTTAAATTTAAAAAAAATGTGTTATTATAATAACGAATATATTATGAAAGGCGTGATTTATATGAAACGACTTGACACGGAAAGCGGTAAGGAATTCAGTTATTATTCGGATATACCTACTCTTGAAAGATATTATCAGAAACAGTATGACCTTATTAAAAAAGGAAATACTGATCTTGTATCCCTTGAACTTGTTATGCTGGGAAATGCTCTGGATTTTATAAGTTTTGTAAAAGACTCTTTCGGAATAAGTCTTAATGCACAGGAAAAATCTATATTTATGTATGACGAGGTAATGGATGCACTGAGCAGAGGTATTATTAATGCAAATCTTTTCGATAAAGATAATAATATAGCAAAAAAAGCAGGGGCTTATCTCGGTTTTATCATCATCGCAAATGTGGGCGGAAAATGGAATGATACAGAAAACGGAGAGGCTGTTATTATCAGCGGAAGAGAAGTATATGTAATGGATTTTGCTCAAAAACGTCTTTCACCCGAAACTGAACTTAATGCCGCAGATTATTTTAAGGCAGTAAAAACTTTAAAGACAAAGTCCTGAATTTTACGGAGGAAATGATTATGGCAAATCACAGAACTGACAGAATGTCAGAGGATATTCAAAGAGAAATTGCAGCTATACTCAGGGAAATGAAAGACCCGAGACTGCATGACGGTATCATAAGTGTAGTAAGATGCGATATGGCAAAGGATAATTCCTTCTGCCGTGTGTATATCAGCTCTATGAACGGACTTCCTACAGCTAAAAATGCTGTTGCGGCTCTTAAAAATGCCCAAGGGTTCATACGAAGAGAACTCGGACAAAGACTTAAACTCAGATATGCACCGGCACTTGCTTTTGAAGCAACAGATTCAATCGAGTATAGTGCAAATATATCAAGAATACTTATGGGTATAGATATACCTGAGGAAGTGGAGGAAGATGATGAGGGAACTGACGATTGAGCAGGCAGCTTCACTGCTGAAAAATAAAGATAATATAATAGTGCTTATGCATAAATCTCCCGATGGTGATGCTGTAGGCTGTGCATACGGTTTAAGTCTTGCACTTAGGGCTATAGGCAAAAAAGCTGAGCCTCTTTGCGGTGACGAGATACCAAAGGATTATGATTTTATAACCAATATATTTGAACATCAGGAATTTGAGCCGGAGTTTGTTGTAAGTGTGGATCTTGCAACAACGGCACTTCTCAGCGGTAAGGCAGCAGAATTTTCCGAAAAAATTGATCTTTGTATAGATCATCATGCTTCAAATACAGGATATGCAAAAGAAGGATATGTTGACGGTAAAATTGCTTCCTGTGCAGAGATAGTAATGGAAGTTATAAAGTGCTTTTTACCCGATATTACAAAAGAAATAGCCGATGCATTGTTTACTGGTATCTGTACCGATACAGGATGTTTCAAATATGCAAGTGTATCTCCCTCAACACATCGTGCGGCAGCAGAACTTATGGAATACGGTGCAGACAGCAAATATATATGCAGACGTATTTTTGATACAAAGTCAAAAGAAAAGCTTGCTATGGAAAGAATGATACTTGATACTCTTATATATGATTCAGACGGCAAAATAGCCCTTGTATGCATAACTAAAGAAATTATGGAGAAATCAGGTGCTCTACAGGGTGATACTGATGGTATTGCAGCTATACCGCGTCAGATAGAAGGAGTAAAAATAGGAGTCACTTTAAAGGAAAAGGAAAACGGAGAATATCGTTTTTCTGTTCGCACAGGTGATGAAATAGATGCATCATCCATATGTAAAAACTTCGGCGGCGGCGGTCATAGAGCCGCTGCAGGATGCACTATATTTGCCGATTTTGAAACAGCAAAGGAAAAAATGCTGATAGCCTGCAGGCAGGCTCTTGAGGAAAATGCATGAACGGTATAATAGTAATAGATAAGGAAAGTACATATACATCCTTTGATGTTGTAGCAATAGTCAGAGGAATACTCAAACAAAAAAAGATAGGTCACAGCGGCACTCTTGATCCTATGGCAACCGGAGTGCTGCCTGTACTTGTAGGAACCGCCGCAAAAGCTCAGTCACTTCTTCCTGATACGGATAAAGAATATATTGCTGATTTTAAACTTGGAATGACAACAGATACACTTGATATAACAGGTAAAGTTCTCAGTGAAACGCAATGTAACGCAAGCAGTGACGATATACAAAAAATTCTTCCTGATTTTCGTGGAGATATTATGCAGATACCCCCTATGTATTCCGCTGTACAGAAAAACGGAGTAAGGCTTTATGATTTAGCAAGGCAGGGAATAGAAATAGAAAGAGAAGCAAGACCTGTATCTGTAACAAAGCTTGAGCTTATGGAATTTGACGAAACAAAAAAATGCGGCAGACTTATAATTTCCTGTTCAAAGGGAACATATATAAGAGTTATCTGTGACGATATAGGCAAGGCTTTGGGATGCGGTTGTGTTATGACAGCACTGAGGAGAACATCTGCCTGCGGATTTAATATTGATGATGCATTTACCCTTGCACAGCTTCAGAAAATAAAGGACGAAAATAGGATAGAAGAAATTATTCTCCCTGTTGACAGCATTTTTAAATGTTATGATGAAGTTACGGTCAGTGACAAACAGGCTGTAAGATTTTCTAATGGTGCATCACTTTCACTTGATCGTCTGAAAAAGCTTAAAAATATTGATGACGGGAAAATTCTGAGAGTATACGGGAATGAAAAATTTATAGGTCTTGGTGTGACAGATATTTCATCAGGAGAATTGAAACTTAAAAAGAATTTTTATATGAAATGAAAGGAATGATTTTTATGGAAATAGTCGGATGGATAATTTTAGGATTTCTTGTTGTGATATTTGTCATAGGGTTGCTCAGAGGAGCTAACAAAGATTATACTGCCGGAAGCGGTATGTTCAAAAACAGTGAGAATAATCTGAAACGTGATGAACGTTTGGATGTATCAGATTACAATTATTACGATAATAAAGGAAAAATGAAATAAAAGCAGATCCGGAGAAGATTATGAAAATAATAAAAGAACTTATCCCTTCTGAAAAAGCTACATCTGTAGCATTGGGATATTTTGACGGACTTCATATAGGTCATGCCTCTGTAATAGGTGAGGCTGTGGAGAACGGGAGAAAAAACGGATATATCCCCACGGTATTTACTCTTTTGCAAAGTCCGCGTACAATACTGAAAGGTGAAAAAAGCAATAATATAATAACCCTTGATGAAAAGCTTTCCCTTCTTGAAAGTTTTGGTGTTGAGATGGTATACCTGATAGATTTTGAGGGGATAAAAGATATTACGGCAGAGGATTTTGTACATCAGGTTATATGCAAATGTTTTAATGCACGTCATATTGCCTGTGGATTCAATTACCATTTCGGAGCAGGTGCAAAGGGCAGCGGCGGACAGCTTGAACAAATGTGTGACGGCTGTGGTATCACTGTTCTTGCACGTCCAAGGATAACAATGGGAGGCAGTCCTGTAAGCTCCACAAGAATAAGAGCAAGCATTATTGAGGGCGATATAAAGTCGGCAAATGCTATGCTCGGCAGAAAATACGGTTTTTGTCTGCCCGTTGTACATGGCAGACAGCTTGGAAGAAGCTGGGGTACACCTACTCTTAATCAGGAATTTCCTTCCGAATTGGTAAAACCATGCTTCGGTGTATATGCTTCAAGCGTAACAGCAGACGGTAAAAAATACTGCGGAGTGACTAATATAGGCATAAAACCAACAGTAGGCTCAGACAGTGTACTTATTGAAACATGGATGCCTGACTACTGCGGCAGAGAATTATATGACGAAAAAGTTGATGTACGTTTGCTTGAACATATAAGGAAAGAAAAGAAATTCTCCGATGTGGAAATGCTGAGGCAGGAAATATATAAAAACGGAGAACAGGCAAAAGAAATATTTTATAAGGAACAGAAAGGAATTTTATAAATGATCTTTTTATTTCCGCTTACAACTGCATTATATATATTTGTTCTGCTGATCGCTGCTTTTGGTACGTTTTTGTTTTTGATCGACAAGATACCGTTTGTGATATGTATTCTTATTGTTGTTATAGCTTTTATATTTCAGCTTGGTATAGTGAAACTGTCTTATTTTTTGTATATCAAATCACTGAATCGCTGTGATAAAGATTATTCAGGTTTCGTTAAAGAACAGGATAAACTTATAATGCGTTCAGGAAAAAGTAACAGAAAACTTGCTATTATGAAAATGTTGTCTGCTAACGAGATAATAGGTATGCTTTCACATGATGATTTTCAGAATGTAAGAGTAAGACTTAATCAGCTCGGACAAATTATTAATGAAGATGAAGAAAGTATGCGTCTTCAGTATCTTACAATATTGATGTCTGCCGATATGAAGGAGAAAAATTACAGCAGTGCAGAGTATTATTTGAATAAAACCAAGGAATTTTATTATAATTCACATTTGAGCAAAATGCAGTTCAAAGGTAAGGAAAGAATAGAATGTTCTCTTGAATACGATGGCATAGAGCTGGATTTTTACCGCTTATCTCCCGATGATATATCAGAAAAACGCAAGGCTGCCGCTGAAAAGCTCATTTCAAGCAGTGATAAAATGATGGAATTTTTTAGTGAAATAAAGGTGTATCAGAATATGTATAAAATAATGATACTCTTTGATAAGGCAGCGGCATATGCTGCTTTGGGGAATGAACAGCAAGCAATTGATATTGCTGATGAAATTATAAATACAGATACAACATATCCCATAGTTGAAAAAGCAAAAAAATATAAGGAGACAAAAGATGCTTCTTACCTTATAAAATAACTTTAACCCGCCCTCCTGTATAGGAGGGTATTTTTTATTAGCACACTGTAATAAAGTTTGCTAATTCTGACTACACTTATATCAGGGAAAAAATTATATTCTGAAAGCAAAAAAGATATTTTGCTGAAATTTTCAGGAAAAAATTTAAAAATACTATTGACAAGCAGAGTTTTAAGTGTTACTCTATAAATAGATTAGCACTCGGATATTGAGAGTGCTAACAGAGAGGTGGCTAAAATGGAACCGACTCAAAGGAAAATGAAAATTCTTGAAGCGGTCGTAGAGACATATATCAGGACAGGAGAACCCGTAGGCTCAAAAAGCCTTTGCGAAGAACTTGACTTTTCTGTGTCATCTGCTACGGTCAGAAATGATATGGCCGAGCTTGCCTCACTTGGATTGCTGGAACAGATGCATACATCTTCGGGACGTGTGCCGACTGAGCTTGGCTACAGAATATATGTGGACAAGCTTATGAAACCCGTTCAACTCAGTCAGTACGAACAGACAAGAATAAATGATGTTTTGTATGCTGTCTCCGATGCTCCTGAACATTTGCTTGAAGGTGCGGCTTCGCTGCTTTCGCATTTGACGGGATGTGCTGCGGTAGCTGCGGCTCCCTCAGGAGATAAGGCTGTCATACGAAAAATAAAGTTTGTTCAGACGGGCGGCTGTACGGCAATGGTTGTGCTTATAACATCCACAGGCTCGGTTAAAACCAGACTTTTCAGATGTGATTTTCTGATAACGCCTGAACTTATATCGATGTTTGAGGAGACCTTCAACGAACGCTTTTGCGGCAGACTTGTGGCGGAAATAACTCCTGCTTTTATGCAGAGTTCAGCGGTTGCATTCGGAGAAATGTCAATGCTTATGTCAAATGTACTGCTTGCAGTTCACGAGGCAGCGAAGGAGGCAGCATCTACCGGAATTTCAATAAAAGGACAGTCAAATCTTTTTACTATGCCTGAACTTGTGTCGGCAGACGGTAAAAGGGTAATGGAACTTCTTGGTCATTCCGGAGAACTTGCAAAGCTTCTTTCTTCAACCGGATCAAAACCGAGCGTTCTTATAGGCAGCGAGATAAATAATCCGGCACTTTCAAATCTGAGTGTGATAGCATTTCATTACGAGGCAAATTCGGAATGTACCGGTGCATTGGCACTGATAGGTCCTGTGAGAATGGATTATCCGAGAATCGTATCATCGCTTGAATATGTTGCCGGAGTGGTGGGGTCAATGCTCAAGGATCTTCTTGAAAGCTGATGTGTCTGAGTACGACTGTATATGAAAGGAGAAATGTGTCTTGGCAAAAAAGAAATCCGGAAAGACTTCCGAACAGAAAGAGAAGTCTACAGCGGAAAATGCAGAGATTAAAGAAAATGAAAGTAGTGTAAGCAAAGAAGAATATGATAAACTTAAGGCTGAACTCGATCAGCAAAAGGATCAGTTTCTGAGAATGGCTGCTGAATACGATAATTTCCGTAAAAGAACCGAAAAGGAAAAGCTTGCTACATTTGATAACGCACTTGCAACAACTGTTGAAGCTTTCCTTCCTGTAGCGGATAATTTTGCATTGGCTTTAGCATCAGGTGTTGATTCGGGTGATGATTTCAGAAAAGGTATAGAGATGATAGAAAAACAGCTTGATAATGCCTTTGAAAAACTGAATGTGGAAAAATTCGGCGAAAGAGGCGAAGCTTTTGACCCGCTTCTGCATGACGCTATTTCAAGAGTTGATGATGACGAGTTGGGAGAGGATTATATAGCATCTGTATATCAGAAGGGTTATCGTATAGGTGATAAGATAATACGTCACGCTATGGTTCAGGTATCTAACTAAACGTATTATAATATAAAACAAAATCTATTTTATTAAACGGAGGAAAAAATTATGTCAAAAACAATTGGTATCGATCTTGGTACAACAAATTCATGTGTAGCAGTTATTGAAGGCGGTGAGCCGGTAGTTATCGCAAATGCAGAGGGTTCAAGAACAACTCCTTCGGTTGTTGCATTTGCTAAAAATGGTGAAAGACTTGTTGGTCAGGTAGCAAAGCGTCAGGCAGTTTCAAACCCTGATAATACTATCTCATCAATCAAAAGACATATGGGTTCAGCTTATAAGGTAAATATCAGCGGCAAGGATTATACTCCTCAGGAAATTTCCGCTATGATCCTTACAAAGCTTAAAAAGGATGCAGAAGCTTACCTCGGTGAGAAGGTAACACAGGCTGTTATTACAGTTCCTGCTTACTTTACAGATGCACAGCGTCAGGCTACAAAGGACGCTGGTAAAATTGCAGGTCTTGATGTAAAGAGAATTATCAACGAGCCTACAGCAGCTGCTCTTTCTTATGGTGTTGACAAGGAAAAAGATCAGAAGGTTATGGTGTATGACCTCGGCGGCGGTACATTCGATGTATCTATCATCGAAATGGGTGACGGCGTACAGGAAGTTCTTGCTACAGCAGGTAACAACAAACTCGGCGGCGATGATTTCGACCAGAAAATAATTGACTGGCTTGTTCAGAGCTTCAGAAATGATAACGGTATCGACCTTTCAGGCGATAAAACAGCTATGCAGCGTCTTAAGGATGAAGCTGAAAAGGCTAAGATCGAGCTTTCAGGCATTACAACAGCTCAGATCAATATCCCCTTCATTACAGCTGATTCAACAGGCCCCAAGCACCTTGATTATACTCTTACAAGAGCTAAATTCAATGAACTTACAGCTGATCTTGTAGAAAAGACGATGGGCCCTGTTCGTCAGGCACTTTCAGACTCAGGTCTTTCTATCGGTGAGATCGACAAGGTTCTTATGGTAGGCGGTTCTTCAAGAATTCCTGCTGTTCAGGAAGCTGTAAAGGGTCTTATCGGCAAGGATCCGTTCAAGGGTATCAACCCCGATGAATGTGTTGCAATCGGTGCAGCTATTCAGGCAGGCGTTCTTACAGGTGATGTACAGGGTCTTCTCCTTCTCGATGTTACTCCGCTTTCACTCGGCGTTGAAACACAGGGCGGTGTTATGACAAAGATCATCGACAGAAATACAACTATCCCCACAAAGAAGAGCCAGATTTTCTCAACTGCTGCTGATAATCAGACACAGGTTGAAGTAAATGTTCTTCAGGGTGAAAGAGAATTTGCAAGAGATAACAAACAGCTTGGTCTGTTCAAGCTTGATGGTATCGCTCCCGCTATGAGAGGTGTTCCGCAGATCGAAGTAACATTTGATATAGATGCAAACGGTATCGTTAATGTTTCTGCTAAAGACCTCGGTACAGGCAGAGAACAGCATATTACTATCACATCCAGCACAAATATGAATAAGGATGATATTGAAAAAGCTATCAAGGATGCAGAGCAGTATGCTGCTGAGGATAAGAAACGCAGAGAAGAAGTTGACAAGAGAAACGAAGCTGAAAACCTCGTTTATGCTGTAGAAAAGCTTCTCAGCGAAAACGGTGAGCATATCTCTGATGAGGATAAGGAAAACCTTACCAATAAGGTTGCTTCTGTAAAAGCAGCTCTTGCAGGAACAAATATGGATAATATCCAGTCTTCAAAGGATGATCTCCAGAAGACAATGTATGCTGTATCTGAAAAACTTTATCAGGATGCGGCAGCACAGGGTGCAGTTGCTCAGCAGGCTCCAGATACCGGCAACAATGGTGGTGTATATAATGCAGATTTCACAGATGTTGATGATGACCAGTAATAGTCATTTTTCAAAGTAACAGCCTACAGGGAAAGCCGAAGGTACGGTTTTCCCTTTTGGCGATTTTATGTTGTACGTCATTTCCTTAAACTTTTTGGGAAATGTATCACAGATCATATGTTCATAAAGTACTGAGGTGGTCTTAATTGGCAGATAAAAGAGATTATTATGAGGTTCTCGGTATACAGAAGGGTGCTTCAGAGGATGAAATTAAAAAGGCTTTCCGTAAGCAGGCAAAAAAATATCACCCTGACCTGAATCCCGGTAACAAGGAAGCAGAGGCAAAGTTCAAGGAAGTTAACGAAGCCTATGAAGTCCTTTCAGACCGTGATAAGAGATCAAGATATGACAGATACGGTTTTGCGGGAGTTGACCCGAATTTCGGAGCAGGCTCTACAGCTTACGGCGGAGCAAATCCTTTTGGTCAGGATATAGATATAGGAGATATATTCAACAGCTTTTTCGGTGGTTTCGGGGGAAGAAGTCCGAAGAATCAGAATGCACCAAGAAGAGGTTCGGATGTAGAAGCTTCTGTTACCATAACATTTGAAGAAGCAGCAAAAGGCTGTAAAAAAGAGGTTACATACCAGAATGTCGAAACCTGTAAAGACTGTAAGGGTACAGGTGCGTCAGAGGGTACTAATCTTAAATCCTGCCCTGATTGTACAGGTACAGGTACAGTAACAGTTCGGAAGCGTACACCTTTCGGTGTTGTACAGACTTCTCAGACTTGTGAAAAATGTCGCGGTAAGGGCAAGGTAATAGAAAAACCCTGTCCGAAGTGTTCAGGCGTGGGAAGAATACGCTCGACCAGAACTGTAACGGTAACTATTCCGGCAGGTATCAATCAGGATCAGATACTTAATATCGGTGGTCATGGAAACAGCGGATATAACGGAGGCCCGGCAGGTGATCTTCATGTATATGTTGTTGTCAAAAAGCACGAAATATTTGAACGTAAGGGCGATGATGTATGGTGCGAGATACCTATAACATTTGCTCAGGCAGCTTTGGGACATGATGTGGTAGTGCCTACTCTTGACGGTAAGTCAAGCTATACTGTTCATCCCGGAACTCAGCCCGGAGATATTTTCAAACTCAAGGGCAAGGGTATTCCTCACCTTAATTCAAAGGGCAGGGGAGACCAGTATGTAAAGGTAACTATCGAAGTTCCGAGAAATCTTAATGACGAACAAAAGAAAATTCTTGCGGAATTTGATAAATCCTGTTCGGCAAATAATTATCATAAGCGTTCAAGTTTCTTTGACAAAGTAAAGAATCTCTTTAAAGACACATAAAAAAATTGCTCTATAGATGGCGACCATCTATAGAGCATTTTTATTTTAGTTGCGTCCTCCGGGCATTCCCATTCCTCCTCTTGTCTGAACATCAGAATAATAAAGTGATGAAGAGAAGTCCATGGTTGATGATGAAGAACCTGCATTAAGAGTGTAGGTATTTCCCTGAGTCATTGACGGTGAGGAATAAACTACACATTCAAATTTCTTTGTAGTGGTGAATGTGAAGCCTGAGCCGTCATCAGCCTTTATTTCAGTACCGCTGTCACCTGAAAGTGATACAAGTGCAGAACACTGTGAGCCGGTATCAAAATTTACAGCCATTCCGCTTGAACCTATTGCAAGTAAAGTACCTCCTGTTATGCTTGCTACACAGCCGTTTCCGTCACCCTTATCAATAGCACCGTTACCGTTGTCTGTCGGGCCTTCAACTATAACAGTACCTCCTGTGATATAGATAGAGCCGTTTGAATCAAGACCATCACCGTTTGCATTTACGTACACACTTCCTCCGTTGATGGTGAGAGCTGAATCAGTCGATGCTCCCCACGGGTTATCGTCATTTGAAGATGTATCTGAACCGCCGGATGTATTTATACCATCATCACTGGAAGTTACGTTCACTTCGCCTCCGTTTATTGTGATATTGGCTGCTTCTATACCCTCGTATGATTTTGTTACCGAAACAGCACCGTCATTTATTGTAATATCCTTTGAGGCGGTAATACCATCATCTGAACTTGAAAGTACATAGCTGCCAGAGCCTATTGTGACATTTGCTTTGCCGTGAACTGCATCATCAGCTGAAGAAATATTAAGACCTGCTCCGCTGAGATCAATATCGCCCGCACATTTGATGCCCTTCTGGGATGTTGAACTGTTCTTTGAATTATCAGAGCCTCCGCCTGATGTGATCGAAATAGTTCCGCTTACTGCTTTAAGATAACCTGTGAAATCTGTATTATCCGAATCTGCTGTAACTGCTATTCCGTCATAGCCTGCATTGATATTCATTATAGCATTCTCAAAATAGAAATATGCGTTATTATCGGAATTTGATACCTGAATACCATCATGCCCAGAGGTTATGCTTATTTCTCCTCCGCCTGTTCTCAGGAAATCAGAAGCCTGTATACCT
>Ga0326511_10000438_pt1 | contig 36230 bp, 26 predicted proteins | sample 0_2496_0518_D_FD_203701 | JGI IMG/M metagenome (GOLD analysis project Ga0326511, IMG submission 203701) | Bovine rumen microbial communities from UC Davis, California, United States - 0_2496_0518 | ecosystem: Host-associated > Mammals > Digestive system > Stomach > Rumen | place: USA...
AAGGAGGCGGCGTGATATGAGACAAATTGAAAATCAAATATTTAGGCCACTCACAAAGGGTGGGAAACTTTAGATAATAATTGCTACTTTTGCGAAAACATTTTTTTGCTAAGATTATGAGAACTGTAGTCATGATACAACACCTGAGCAGATGGCTTGCTGCAAATGCCTCGCTATTTATCATCGCCATTGCGGTGATTGCCTTCTTTATGCCCGACCTGTTCCTATGGGTCAGGGGCACCACACAGACCGTCATCCTTGGCTTGATCATGCTGACAATGGGACTGACGCTCACTACTGATGATTTCCGCATCTTAGCCCGTCGCCCCCTGGATATCCTTATCGGTGCTTGTGCGCAATTCTGCATCATGCCTTGCGTGGCTTATCTGCTGGTACATGTCTTCAGGCTCGAACCTGCATTGGCATTGGGCATCCTGCTGGTGGGATGCTGCCCTGGCGGCGTGTCGAGCAACATCATGTCGTATCTCTGTCACGGCGATGTAGCCTTCTCTGTCGGCATGACCTGTGCGTCAACCTTGCTGGCTCCCATGATGACACCCCTGCTGATGGAGCTGACAGCTGGCGAAATCATTGCCATCGACGCCATCGGCATGTTTGTGAATATCCTCATCGTAACCATCATCCCCGTGGGTATCGGCTGTTTCCTGAACTACACCTATTCCAAGAGCAGGCACTTCCCTACCATCCAGTCGCTGATGCCGGGCTTAAGCGTCATCTGCCTGGCTTGTATCGTTGGAGGTGTCATCTCTACCGTCCACGACCATTTAGTGTCTCGGGGCCTGATGCTCTTCCTCTGGACATTTGCTGTCGTATTCTGCCACAACACATTGGGCTATATCCTTGGCTATACGGCTGGTCGGTTGACAGGCTTCTCCAAAGCCAAGAAGCGCACCATCTCTATCGAGGTGGGTATGCAGAATGCAGGGCTCGCCACCGTGCTTGCCGGCAACTTCTTTGCCGCACAGCCTCTTGCCGTACTCCCCTGCGCCATCTCATGCGCCTGGCATAGCATCAGCGGCACCATTGTCGCTGGGCTCTTCCTAAAGGGTGACAAGTGCTCTACGCAAGGTGATTAGCGTATTGGGGGAAACTTCTGCCTGTCCCTGACTGCCTTGATCAGTTTCTCCGAAGGTTGGGATGCTCCCTCTATGGGCAGCAGATACCAGCGCACCGTCCAACTGAGTTGCCCGTGGGGCTTGAGCGTGGCGTAGGCTCCCTGACTCTCCAGTTCGATGTAGGTCTTTCCGCGGTTCACATAGACTTGTATCTCTGCCTCGCCGGGGGCTGGCTGCGTGGCGTTGAGGTCGTCGAAGGTCTTCAGGAGCAGCAAGCCTTTGTTGTGATAGGCCAACCAGCCTTTGCCATCGGCATTGATCTTGCGATTCTCACCTGCCTCATCTGGCTGATACCACACGACTCCATGCGCGGCCTGGAACGGCATGAGGCGGGCGGGGGTAATGCTGTCGATGGGGGCTTCGAAGAAGATGACTCCCCCGTCGTTGGCCACTCGGGTAATCTCCCATGGGGCCACCTGCCGCGTCTCGTCGCTCTCGTTGATGATGGAATAGGTGACGACGATGGCATGGTCGGTCGAGTCGGTGTCGAACTGCTTGCGGATGCGGAATGGCAGCTTCTCCGACACTTCGCTGGTCAAGATGAAACCACCGTTGGCGCCTTGTTCCTCCACTTGATAGGGCATCTTGTCGAATGCCGGCACTGGAGGCCAGTTCCAATCTTTCTGCGGACTTGTCCAAAAGGTGCTGCCGAAGGATTCTGGCGCCGTCTGCTGCGAGATGACCTCCTGTCCCTTGTATTTGAGCGACATAATCTTTCCACCTCTGGTGGGATACACGGTCATGGTGACATCGCCGACCGTCAGTTGACGGCTACTTTGCTGGGCACGGAAGTCGTCAAGCTGCTGGAAGCAATGTTTGTCGATAACCTCTGCGAGATGGCGATCGGGGTTGTGGCGAACGGTACACTGATGGTCAAAAATCATCGTCTCGCCATTCTCCTTGGTATAGGGCTGCCAGGCTGGCAGCGCTTCTATGTGGGGGTTGCCGGTATGGGCAAACTGCGCCCAGACACTGCTCATCGTATCGGCCAGTCGGAGATCGGCTTGCGTGGGCTGTGGGAGTTCGCTGCCCGCATGATGGAGGATGTTGAAACAGAATTTCAGCTCGTGGCCATGCACGCTGCCCTTGTTGACGGGCGAACACCACGTGAACAGATACATGTAAAGGGGGGATGGGGGGAGAGTGGATGGTGGATGGTGAGCGCTGAGCTGTGAGCGGTGGGTGGTCACGGCATCGGCGGTGATAATGGTCTTGGGACGAAACAGCCAGTCGATGCTCAGCAGGTCTTGCGGTGAATGGTCGGGGTATGCCTCGGCAAAGGCTTTGAGGTAGCTGTTGGTGTCGAAGCCAAAGGTCCTGAATAGTTCGCGACGGGCCTCGTCGTTGGTCATTGGCTGGTCATAGCGCAGACGCTGTAGCTCGTTGAAGGTGGTTCCAATAAGGATGGGTATATGATTGGAGATGTCGGAGAAGCCGTCCTGGAAAGGTTGTTGCAGCAGCACTTCGCCATCGGGCGTTGGGCCAAAGCCCCACATCATCGGCGTACCAGGCTTGCGTGTGCCTATGCTGGCAGCCATGGCACGCTGTCCGGCAGCATAGAGGGTGTCGTATGGCACATGGGCAATATCCTCGATATGGGCAGCGTCGATATGTAGTTCTTTCAGCACGGCACGTCCCAGCTCCTCGGTCATCTGCTTGGTGTTGACATTCAGGATGGTGCCGCTCATGATGATGGCTTTGTGAAACAGGCCCTTGGCCTGAGGCATGCAGAGCAGGGTGCCCACCTTGCCGCCACCACCTGACTCACCAAAGACCGTGACATTAGACGGGTCGCCACCAAACTGACGAATGTTCTCCTGTACCCATTGCAGAGCCGCCACCACGTCGAGCATACCCACGTTGCCGGAATATTGGTATTTACTCGTGTCGGCAGCCCCTACCGCCGAAAGGTCGAGGAAGCCGAGGATGTTCAGACGGTGATTGATGCTTACTACGACTACATCTTTCTTGGCCAGACACATGCCTGGATTCCAAGCCGACGTGCCGGAGTCGAAGCCACCACCATGTAACCATACCATTACTGGTTTTAATGGTGAATGGTGGATGGTGGATAGTGGATGGTAGATTGTGGATTGTGGATGGTCGTTGGTGGTCCAGACGTTCAACACACAGCACTGCTCCGACATCTCCTGCTCGCTCAACTTGCGACCCCATGTGTTTTGCATGGCCTGCGGTCCCCAATGGTCGCACACCATGATCGTGTCCCACTTGTCAACAGCCTTTGGAGGTACAAAGCGTTCTACTTTGGCGTATGGAATACCTAAAAAGGCCATCGTCCCTTCCTGAAGGATGCCTTTCACCAATCCCGACGTAGTTCTTACCACAATCGGGTCTTGTCCTTTGGCAGGGGAAGCGGCTGAGACGAGCGGTGCCATCGTCAGTAAGGCCAACATGAGGAATAGTTTTCTTCTCATAAGTATTATATGGTGGATAGTGGAGGGTGGATCATTGTTCAATGGTCTTGATAGCCTTGTCTCCCGGTTTGAAGAGGAGGCCCGTACATTTCAGGGCGTCAGCCTTGTAAGGCTTCAGCTCTATCTTGTTCCAGTCTATCTGATCGGTACGCTGGGCAAGAGGGGCATGCGGTATCAGGCTACCGTCACGCACCAGAATGACGGCGGGTATCTTGCCTGCCTGGATGGTCTGATAGCCTCCTTCATAGACGTTGCCACTCTGATAGTCAATCCATTTTCCCTTGGGCAGATAGACCATACGCCCATGACCGGACTCCAGCAATGGGGCCACGAGCATCTGCGAACCAAACATATACTCATCCTCTACAAGCCAGGCGCCTGGATCCTGCGGAAACTCCACGAGCAGGGCACGGACCATGGGCAGTCCTCGTTCCGTACAGTCCTTGGCCTGGGCATAGACGTATGGCATCAGCTTGTACTTCATCTCGGCACAGGCGCGGAAAGCATCGGTAAACGACGCTGAGATAAGCCAGGGTTCCGTGGGAGGTGCTCCATGGGCTCGTGTGTGGCTGGACAGGAAGCCGAAAGGCAGCCAGCGACGATAGATGTCCTCGGGGGAGGCCGTCACAAAGCCTCCCATGTCGTGACTCCAAAATGAGAAGCCGCTGAGCCCAAAGGACAGGCCACCACGAAGGTCGCCTAAAAGGCCAGTATTAGTGGTAGCGGCATCACCACCCCAATGGAGGGCATAGCGCTGGGAACCGGCCCAAGCGGAACGGGCCCAGATGATGCCTTCGCCGGGATGACTGCGCTCCACAACCTCCCAAAGGGCTTTATTGTAGCGCAGGGGATAAAGGTTGTGCTCATAGAGGCCGCCCTTGCCGCTGTGGTAAAAGCCGTTGTAGGGTGCTGCCTCGCCAAAGTCACACTTGATGGTTGAGACGCCCTGCTTCATGAGTCCCTCTATCTTGGACTGATACCAGCCGACAGTTTCGGGATTGGAGAAGTCGAGAATGGCATCTTCCACAGGCATGCCTCCCGTGGCATTTACTACATGCATGCCTCGCTGGATAATCTCTGGGAAGAAACGGTTCTTGGGGGTGAAATAGGGCAGCTGCCACAAACAGGTATGGAAGCCGTCCTTGGAGAGCTGCTTCAGCATGCCCACGGGGTCTTTGAAACGATCGGAGGCAAACGCATAGTCGCACTGCCAGTCAACGCCAAACCAGCCTGTGTCGAAATGGATGACGTCGGAGGGAATATGATGGGCACGTAGCTGACGGGCTATCTCCAGCCCTTCGTCTTGCGAGAAATAGGTGATGCGGCTCATCCACGTGCCAAAGCTCCAGAGGGGCAGCATGGGCGACTTGCCGGTGATGTCGGTATATTCGTTCAGAATATCTTTCGGCTCTCCAAAGAAGACAAAGAGGTCGGCTTGCTCATCGGCCATGAACAGGCGATCGGCTCCAATATAGGAGGCACCGAAGTCGCAGGTGACGGGCGCGGAGGTGTGCATAAAGATGCCATAGCCGCGGTTGGAGAAGAAAAACGGCACTGGCTTGTACTGCCCGTCGGTCTCGGGGCCTTGAGGGTCGGTGACGGAGAGATGCACTTTCTGTCCTACTTTGTTTAATGAAGTGAACGACTCGCCGCAGCCATAGATACGTTCGCCAGGGGCTAACGTCAGCACAGGATTCACGCTACGCGAATTGTCGGCACCGCGCTTGAGGAAGGAGAAGGGCAACAGCTTCACCTGACTGGAGTCGTTGTCGATGATATGGCGCGTCTGGGTCAATATCCTGCCGTTTGCATCCTTGATGACAATGCGCCAAGGGAATTTGCGGATTTCGATAGTGCCATAGGCAGAAGTATAGGAAATAGCATGGGGGGTCTGCTTACTCGTCCACGTTGCGCCCTTTGTGCGAGTTTTGAAGCGATCGCAGAACATCACATCATCGGAATCATTATCCTTGGGCTCGACGGGGGTTGTCAGCATGCGTATGCGAGCAGTACGTGGCGTTATGAACTCGATGCTCATTTTCAGCTCAGGATCGTTCTCGTAGGCTGCATCGGGGAAGTCGAGCATCTGCATGCGGACAGGCCAGTAGCCATTAAGATTGAAGGCCTGACGGGGCGACAATCTGTAGCGCTTCCACTGCACCACGCCCTCGCCTCTGGCCACATCGAATGACACTAAGGAGTCGGCAAGGAAATAGGTGTTAGACAGATCGTAAAAGTCCGTCGACATGTCTTTTTGCATACACTGCAGGTACTGCACACCGGCATTGGTCTGAATCTGGGCACTCACGGTCATCGTGCTACAGAGAGCACAGACGGCACACGCTAATCTCGTCACGATGGTATTTCTCATATTCTTACGCTGTTAGGTTTTTTCAATTATTGCTAAACGGATTTTGGCTACAAAGATAAGAAAAGATTATGGTTCGGCCAAATAGTTCATGAATAAAAAGAGGGAGGGCTTTGGTGTTCTGACTGCTTCTTTGTATCTTTGCACACAGAATGAAGAATCAGCGATTTCTCTATCACGCCGTAGCATTCCTGGTGGTGGCCATCTGGGGCTCAACGTTTGTGTTCACCAAACTGCTGCTTCTGGGTGGGTTTACGCCTGCACAGATCTTTACGCTCCGCTTTATCATCGCTTACATTATGCTGCTGGTTTTCTGTCTCTGGCGAGGCATTCGCTGGGTGGCCGATAGTTGGAAGGATGAGTTGCTGATGATGGGATTAGGCGTATCGGGCGGCTCGTTGTATTTCCTCGCAGAAAACGGGGCGATGAACTATACAACGACTACCAACACCTCGCTGATAGTCTGTCTCTGTCCGCTGTTTGCCTCAGCCCTCATAGGACTTTTCTATAAGTCACAACGGCTGAACCGTACGCAGATTGTGGGCACGCTGATGGCTGCTGCCGGTGTTATTGTAGTGGTGATGAACGGCCACTTTGTGCTTCATCTCTCGCCTATTGGCGACACGCTGGCTTTCGTGGCCTGTCTCTGCTGGGCGGTTTATAGCCTGCTGATGATTCCTGCGAATGCCCGATATGACACTGTCTTCATTACCCGAAAGGTGTTTTTCTATGGCCTGCTTTCGATGATACCCTATTTCATCGCTTATCCTGGCCTGAATGTCCATCTGTTGATAGGGCAGCCTGCCATGATGTGGAACCTGCTGTTCTTGGGCTGTGTGGCCTCCACGTTGTGTTTCCTTGCGTGGAACTGGGCGATGAAAAAGTTGGGGGCCGTCATCGTGACAAACTATGTCTACTTCAATCCCGTGACTACCATTCTCTTCGCCTGGTTCATCCTCTCGGAGCCTATCACCATCTACTTCCTCCTTGGCACCGTGCTTATCCTCGTTGGCATGTACCTGAGCGACAAGCACTGAGGAAAACAACGGTTCACCCTTCTGACACCCTTAATTGGTAGGCTAACCGCTCAGCGCCATCCAGCAGGTAGATGATGCCACAATAATGGAAACCATATTTCTCAAGGGCACAACGCATGATGACATTCTGCCGATGGGTGTCAATACGGATATTCGTAGCTTTGGTGAAACAATAGTCCAAGACGCTCTTGAATATCCCATGCACCTCAAACACACTGGCCATACGATGGACGACCCAATAGTCGCTCGTTGGCGCTTTGCTTTGCTCATCCATAGGTTCATCAAGCCATTGACCTTCATAAATCCGGTGATAGGTCACATCTGGCCCCTTGATGAAGGCAAAGGTCGCCACAGCCATCCCGTCATCCTCCACGATGTAGCTGTTGCCCCGCTCTATATCCTGTATGAGCAACTCCCGCCGAGGGTTCCCATTCGTCCACTGCTCCAAGTTCCCTGTAGCCCGCATCTTCTGCCGCCCACATTCTATAAGCTCAAGCATGCGAGGCAAGTCGTCCTTGAATGCCAGCCGGATTGTCCTGTTCATACGTTATCTCTCTTGTAATTCGACATGCACCTGATCACCTGGTTGCTTCCCTATTTTCGCACGAATATCCTTGCGGACGCCAATGATATGGACTGGTGTCCCCATCCTGCATAGCAGGCCGTCGTAGGGCTCGCCATCAAAGGTGACGTGCACCCTCACCCTACCCTTGCCAAACTCCTGTCTGACGTCGTAGGGAAACTCTACATAGGCCGCATCCATATCCTCCACCGCCTTGATCTCCGCATCGAATATATACTGCTTGGGATTCATCTATTCAAAAAGAGCAGCGCAGATTATACTGCACTGCTCTTATACATAAGAATAATATACGACTTAGTCAGCCAGCTTTGCCTTGATGAACTCGCGGTTCAGGCGGGCGATGTTGGCGATGGTCTCGTTCTTCGGGCAGACAGCCTCGCAGGCACGAGTGTTGGTGCAGTTGCCGAAACCAGCCTCTTCCATTGCCATTACCATTGCCTTTGCACGCTTGGCAGCCTCTACGCGACCCTGAGGAAGCAAGGCGAGCTGAGACACCTTCGAGCTGACAAACAGCATAGCAGAGCCGTTCTTACAAGCTGCTACGCAAGCGCCACAGCCGATGCAAGATGCGCAGTCCATAGCCTCGTCGGCATCCTCCTTCGGAATCAGGATAGCGTTGGCATCCTGAGCCTGACCTGTGCGGATCGTGGTGTAGCCACCAGCCTGGATAATCTTATCGAAGGCATTGCGGTCAACCATGCAATCCTTAATCACGGGGAAGGCTGCTGAGCGCCAAGGCTCAACGGTGATGACGTCACCATCGTTGAAGCGACGCATGTAGAGCTGACAGGTGGTAGCACCACGCTCAGTCTTACCATGAGGCGTACCATTAATATAGAGTGAACACATGCCACAGATACCCTCGCGGCAGTCGTGGTCGAACACGAAAGGCTCCTTGCCTTCGTTGATGAGCTCCTCGTTCAGGATGTCGAGCATCTCCAGGAATGAGGTATCATCGGGGATGTCGTGCATTTCGTGGGTATCAAAGTGACCCGCATCTTTCGGACCATTCTGACGCCAAAATTTAATCGTGAATGAAATATTCTTAGCCATAGTCTTTAATTCTTGTAATTACGGGTTTGTACTTTGATTGCTTCATATTCGAGAGGCTCCTTGATCAGAGTAGGCTCATTGCCCTTGCCCTGATACTCCCAGCAGCCTACGTAGAAGTAGTTCTCGTCGTCGCGCTTTGCCTCGCCTTCCTCTGTCTGGTACTCCTCACGGAAGTGACCACCACAAGACTCGTTACGAGAGAGAGCGTCGAAAGCAACGAGCTGACCCATTGTGAAGAAGTCGCGGAGGTGGATAGCCTTGTCAAGCTCGATATTCAGACCCTCCTTCGTTCCAGGAACGAACAGGTTGGTGTCGAACTCCTTCTCCAGATCATGCATCTTCTTCAGACCAATCTTCAGGCCCTCAGCGGTGCGACCCATACCTACATACTCCCACATGATATGGCCGAGCTCCTTATGGATAGAATCAACAGAACGCTTACCCTTGATGTTCAGCAGACGATCCTGCTCTGCGTCAACGGCCTTCTCTGCTGCATCAAACTCAGGACGATCAGTGCTGATCTTGCCCCAGATGCTCTGGTCGGCCAGATAGTTCTGAATGGTGTAAGGCAATACGAAGTATCCATCGGCCAGACCCTGCATCAGAGCAGAAGCACCCAGACGGTTTGCACCATGATCAGAGAAGTTGCACTCACCGATAGCAAACAGGCCAGGAATAGAGGTCTGCAGCTCGTAGTCAACCCAGATACCACCCATCGTGTAGTGGATAGCGGGATAGATCATCATCGGCTTGTAGTACTTCACACCGTTGATCTCGTTGGCTACGTCACCAGGGAATACGTCAGTAATCTCCTCGTACATCTCGAAGAGGTTGCCATAACGCTGCATGATTACGTCAATACCCAGACGGTTGATAGACTCAGAGAAGTCGAGGAACACAGCCAGACCAGTGTTGTTCACACCGAAGCCCTTGTCGCAACGCTCCTTAGCGGCACGAGAGGCAACGTCACGAGGAACGAGGTTGCCGAATGCAGGATAACGGCGCTCCAGATAGTAGTCACGATCCTCCTCAGGAATCTCCCAACCCTGCTTGGTACCAGCCTGCAGAGCCTTAGCGTCCTCAATCTTCTTGGGAACCCAGATACGACCATCGTTACGCAGTGACTCAGACATCAGCGTGAGCTTAGACTGCTTGTCGCCATGAACGGGGATACAGGTGGGGTGAATCTGAACGTAAGAAGGATTAGCAAAGTAAGCACCCTTACGATAGCACTGAACGGCAGCAGAGCAGTTGCAGCCCATAGCGTTGGTAGAGAGGAAATAGGTGTTACCATAACCACCAGTAGCGATAACAACGGCGTTAGCGCTGAAGCGAACCAGCTTTCCAGTTGTCAGATCCTTGGCGATGATACCACGAGCGCGACCATCAACGATCACCACATCTTCCATCTCATAACGGGTATAGAGCTTCACCTTGCCAGCCTTCACCTGACAGCTCAGAGAGCTATAGGCACCCAGCAGAAGCTGCTGACCCGTCTGACCCTTAGCATAGAACGTACGGCTTACCTGAGCACCACCGAAAGAACGGTTGGCCAGCATGCCACCATACTCACGAGCAAAGGGAACACCCTGAGCCACGCACTGGTCGATGATGTTGTTAGAAACCTCTGCCAGACGATAAACGTTGGCCTCACGAGCACGATAGTCACCACCCTTCACAGTGTCGTAGAACAGACGATAGACAGAGTCACCATCGTTCTGATAGCACTTGGCGGCGTTGATACCACCCTGAGCAGCGATAGAGTGAGCACGACGAGGAGAGTCCTGAATGCACAGGTTGATGACGTTGAAGCCCATCTCACCAAGTGAAGCAGCTGCAGAAGCACCAGCCAAACCAGTACCAACCACAATCACATCCAGCTTCAGCTTATTCTTTGGGTTAACCAGTCGCTGATGAGCCTTATATTCCTTCCATTTCTCAGGTACTGGACCTGCGGGAATCTTAGAATCAATTACTTTTGCCATAGTTGTATTTGACTATTTTACGATTTCACAATTTGACAATTACTTAGCATTTACACTCCTCACACTGGCAGTCCTCACACTGACAACCCTCAGCAGCCTTGCAGCAATCAGACTTTGCCTTGCAGCAATCTGAATGTGCCTTGTCGCAATCTGAATGTGCCTTGTCGCAAGAAGAATGCATCACACATTCAGTCTTTGGCTTGCAGCAGTCGCCATTACCATCACAGCAGAGGCTTGGCGCACACTTGAAAGTGAAAGCCAATACTACCAAAACGAAGCCAAGGATGAGCAGCGACACGTAAGCAATGCCGATGACCTTCCAGCGGCAGAACCAAGTCTTACCATTCCAGCCAAGAGTCTGGAGAGCCGACCAGAAACCGTGGGTCAGATGGAACCAGAGAGCTGCGAGCCAAACGAGATAGAGCACCACGAAGAGAGGGTTGGAGAATGTCTCGATAATCCAACCGAAGCCGTCGGCAGGATCGCACTTCAGTCCCTCAATGCCAAGCAGCTCAGCAAACATCATGTTGTACCAGAAGTTGTACAGATGCAGAAGGATGCCGAGCAGGACAATAAGACCGAGCACAAGCATGTTCTTCGAAGACCACTCCACCTTTCCAGCATTTACCGTCGTTGACACTTCGTAGCGGTTGTCGCCACGAGCCTTACGGTTCTGTGCAGTAAGAATGAAAGCATACACAATGTGTACTACGGCCAAAAAGGCCAGACCCATCGTAGCCACCACCGCATACCAGTTGGCACCCAGCAGCTCACAAATTGTGTTGTAAGCTTCACCTGAGAACAACGCAACAATGTTCATGCAACAGTGGAACGTCAAAAACAAGATCAGTGCGATGCCAGTTACCGACATCACCACTTTTCTACCAATTGATGAATTGATTAACCACATAAGTTGTTGAAATTAAATGAATTAAAAATGATTTTAGATTTTGAATGCTAACAAATATTCTCCTCAGTATAGAGAAGAGCGATACCTAATGTTTGCTACGCTCACGCGTAATCAGGCTACAAAATTAATATAAAATAATGAAATTGACAAGCGTTTAAGGGAAAAATTTGCATAGAACATGTAAAAACAGAAGGCCTCTATCATAATTTAGTCAAAAGATTGATTATTTACAAAACAATTTGTAATTTTGCAGGCAGAAATAATCCAAATCAAATTATGATACTACATTACGATGTCATTGTCATCGGCGGCGGACATGCTGGCTGTGAGGCAGCTCATTCCTCAGCTCGAATGGGTGCCAAAACGTGCTTGGTGACTATGGACATGAACAAGATTGCACAAATGTCATGCAACCCTGCCGTTGGTGGTATTGCCAAAGGGCAGATGGTTAGAGAAATCGATGCGTTGGGAGGTGGTATGGGCTTGGTCACAGATGCTACTGCCATACAATTTCGAATGCTCAACGTAGGAAAAGGGCCTGCCGTTTGGAGTCCTCGAGCCCAATGTGATCGTGGAAAGTTCATCTGGGAATGGCGACACCAACTCGATGAAACGGATAATCTGGACATCTGGCAGGACCAAGTATGTGAGCTTCTGACAGAGCATAACACGGTGGTTGGCGTACAAACTATCTGGGGATGTGAATTACGAGCTAAATGCGTGGTGGTTACCGCCGGCACATTTCTCAACGGATTGCTACACATTGGAAGGAAAATGGTGGCTGGAGGACGAATAGCAGAGCCAGCTGTTACAGGACTTACGGAAAGTATTACCCGTCACGGCATTCGAACGGCACGCATGAAGACAGGTACACCTGTGCGCATTGACCGCCGCTCCGTTCACTTCGAGGAGATGACGGAACAACCAGGCGAAGATAGACCATATCGCTTTTCGTATCTGGGTAGTGAGGGGCAAAATACAAAAAAGCTGATGCAGCTACCCTGCTGGACAGTGAACACCAATGAAGAGGTGCACCTGGTTCTGCGATCAGGATTAGCCGATTCGCCACTCTATAATGGGCAGATTCAATCGATTGGACCACGATACTGCCCTTCAATTGAAACGAAGCTTGTCACCTTTCCTGACCGCAGCTCACACCCTTTGTTCCTTGAACCTGAAGGCGAGAACACCAACGAAATGTACCTCAATGGATTCTCCTCCTCACTCCCAATGGACATACAAATAGAAGCACTAAAGAAGATTCCAGCATTTAGGGACCTGCGTGCCTACCGTCCTGGTTATGCTATCGAATACGATTATTTTGATCCAACACAGCTCAGCCACACGTTGGAATCGAAAAAAATATATGGTTTATTCATGGCTGGACAGGTGAACGGAACTACTGGATATGAGGAAGCTGCAGGACAAGGATTAGTAGCAGGAGTAAACGCAGCTCTGAAAGCAGGTAGTATGAGTAGCAGCTCCAACAAGACATTTACCCTGTCTCGTGATGAAGCATATATTGGCGTGCTAATTGATGATCTTGTCACAAAGGGAGTAGATGAACCATACAGAATGTTTACCTCACGAGCAGAATATCGCATCCTTCTTAGACAAGATGATGCAGATAGACGATTAACAGAACGAAGCTTTGCTCTTGGTCTTGCCTCTACGAACAGATATAAATGGTGGCTGGAGAAGAAAAAAAACATCGAAGAAATCGAAGAGTTTTGCAGAAACTATGCCATAAAGCCGAAAGCTGTCAATAGTCAATTAGAAGCGTTAGGAACAACCCCACTTCAATTTGGCGTAAAACTCGAAGATCTTGTTGCGCGTCCTCAACTGAACTTCCAGAACATATCCGAATTCGTACCAGCATTAAAAGAATTGTTTAACAAGTTAGAAAACAGGAAGGAAGAGATAATTGAAGCTGCCGAGATACGAATAAAATATAAAGGATACATCGAGCGGGAGAAGCAAGTTGCCGATAAAATGCATCGATTAGAGAATATTCGCATCAAAGGGCATTTCCATTATGACGAGCTACAATCTCTATCAACGGAAGCACGACAGAAGCTCACGGCTATAGAACCAGAAACGTTAGCACAAGCAAGCCGAATACCTGGTGTTAGCCCAAGTGATATAAACGTACTTCTTGTATTAATGGGAAGATAAGAAACAAAAGTTCCACGTGGAACAAACCACTAAATACAACAAACATAACTTACTGAAAATGAACAACAAAGTATTGATTGACAACCTACGTTGCATTCCAAACTTTCCAAAGAAAGGAATCAATTTCCGCGACGTGACAACACTTTATAAAAGTGCTGAGTGCATGAAAATAATGCTCGACGAACTGTATGAGCTATACAAGGACAAGGGCATTACCAAAATCGTTGGAATCGAAAGCCGAGGATTTATTATGGGCGCAGCATTAGCAGCACGTCTTGGCTGTGGCTTTGTGATGGCTCGTAAACCAGGCAAATTACCAGCAACGGTTATCAAAGAGTATTACACAAAAGAGTATGGTGTGGATACGATTGAAATGCACATTGATTCCATCGATGAAAATGATGTGGTACTGATACATGACGACTTACTTGCTACTGGAGGCACAGCAAAGGCTGCATGGAAACTGGTACAGCATTTCCATCCAAAGAACGTGTATATTAACTTCATTATTGAAATCACAGACGAAGGCTTACATGGAAGGGACGAGTTTGACGGAGTGGAAATCAGCACTCTCTTGACTCTTTAACGACATGAGGACTCCGGCCAGAACCAGAGTCCTCACGTTGTTTGTTTCACGTGGAACAAGATGCTGTAAAATCACTTTAAACAGAGGGGTTTCGAGATGAAAGACGAAGAAGATATCAAAAGGTTGGCATACCTGAAAAGCATTGTTAGTCGGTTGCCAGAGAAGCCTGGAAGCTATCAATACTACGACGACCAAGGGGTAATCATCTATGTCGGCAAAGCGAAGAATCTAAAAGCTCGTGTGTCTTCCTATTTCCATACTGAAGTAGACAGATTCAAGACAAAAGTGCTTGTCAGCAAAATCCACGACATCACATATACTGTAGTAAATAGCGAAGAGGATGCTTTGTTACTCGAAAACTCGCTAATCAAAAAATACAATCCCAGATACAACGTATTATTAAAAGATGGAAAAACCTACCCTTCCATCTGTATTACTAACGAATATCTGCCACGTATTTTCAAGACACGAACGATCAACAAGAAATGGGGCACCTACTATGGACCATACTCTCATGTAGCCTCCATGAATAGTGTGTTGGAAATCATCAACAAGCTCTACCAACCTCGTTCATGTAGACAACCAATTACCAAAGAGGGTATTGAGGAAGGGAAATACCAAGTATGTCTCGAATACCACATCAAAAACTGCAAGGCTCCTTGTGTCAACAAGCAAAGCTTCGAAGAATACCAGAAAAACATAGCACAAGCTCGCGAGATACTCAAAGGTAATATGCGTATCATTTTGAGCGAAATGCGTAAGGAAATGCAGCAATTGGCTGAGGAATTACGTTTCGAGGAAGCGGAGGTAGTGAAACAAAAATACTTGTTATTGGACGGGTTTGTCTCACGAAGTGAGGTAGTGAGCCATACAATTGACAACATAGATGTATTTTCCATTACCAACGATGAAAAAGTAGCCTATATTAACTACATTCATGTAGCTAATGGTGCTATAAATCAGTCATTTACGTTCGAATACAAGAAACCTTTGAACGAAAATGACGAAGAAATGCTGCAATTGGGTATCATTGAGATGCGAGAACGTTTTAAGAGCCAATCAAAAGAGATTGTCGTCCCCTTTGAAATGGATTTCAAACTTGATGGAGTAACCTTTACGGTGCCACAACGAGGCGATAAGAAGACGCTTTTGGAGCTGTCTATCATGAATGGTAAACAATACAAGCTCGATCGTCTAAAACAAGCAGAGAAACTGAATCCTGAACAAAAGCAAACTCGTCTGATGAAAGAGTTGCAGGAGAAGCTGAATCTGCCTAAGTTGCCTTACCACATTGAGTGTTTCGACAACTCTAATATCTCTGGAACTGATGCCGTAGCAGCCTGCGTGGTATTTAAATCCATGAAACCCAGCAAAAGCGATTACAAGAAATACAATATCAAAACGGTTGTGGGACCTGATGATTATGCTTCGATGAAGGAGGTTGTACATCGACGCTACAGCAGGCTGATAGAAGAAGAACAACCCCTACCCGACCTTATCGTGGCAGATGGCGGAAAAGGACAAATGGAGGTGATTAGAGAAGTGATTCAAGATGAGTTGGGACTCGACATTCCCATTGCAGGACTGGCAAAAAACGACCGCCATCGCACAAACGAACTCCTATACGGATTCCCACCTATCCACGTTGCATTGAAGACTGACTCAGAATTGTTTCATGTTCTCACAAGGCTTCAGGACGAAGTGCATCGGTTTGCTATCGAATTTCATCGAAACAAGCGTTCTAAGTGCGCTTTGCAGTCGGAGCTTGACAACATTCCAGGCATAGGCCCAAAAACGCGTGACGGGCTTCTAAATGCCCTCAAATCAGTTAAGAAGATACGTGAGGCAAATATAGAAACACTAAGCAACATCATCGGCCCCTCAAAAGCCCAGATTGTCTTCGACTACTTCCACAAAACGGAAGAAAAAAATGAGTGATTTCGATGCATAAGGATAAAAAACTTTTTTTATAGTTATCGAGTAATTTTTTCCTAACTATGGCGTAAAAATTTGGTGTTGTCAGAAATAATTTCTATCTTTGCAGCAACAATACTAAACCGAAAACAAATGAGAGCAGTCATCCAACGCGTCAGTCACGCAAGCGTTACCATCGAAGGTAGCATTCATGGCCAGATTGGTCAGGGATTTCTCATCTTATTAGGCGTTTGCAATGAAGACACAATGGAAGACGTTGAGTGGTTGGTGAAAAAGATAGCAAACCTTCGCGTATTTGGCGACGAGAACAACGTCATGAACTGCTCTATCCTCGACGTACAAGGCGAAGCCCTCGTTGTGAGCCAGTTTACTCTCTTCGCCAGTTATAAGAAAGGGAATCGACCGAGTTGGTTCAGAGCCGGTTCTCACGAACACTCAATTCCACTCTACGAAGCCTTCTGCTCACAACTTTCTGAAGCCATAGGTAAACGTGTAGCTACAGGCGAATTTGGTGCTGATATGAAGGTTGAACTGCTGAACGACGGCCCTGTAACCATCTGTATGGATACAAAAAACAAGGAGTAAAAGTAAAATGAAGAAATATCTGAGAGAAATAGAGGTTTCAGGACTGATATTGGTGATTATCGGCATTGGGTGCTCCATCGTTTGGGGTTACCAATTCGGCATGTGGCCCTGTTCGATAGGTCTGTTGTGCTGGCTAATTACCTTTCTTTACAAGGCTTTCCATTGGAGCGAATATTCACGTGAAAACAAGCAGAACATCATTATTCTGCTTATCGCAATTATCATTCTTATCTTACAAATGTTGATGAGATCATGACGATCAAAGAAGCACAGGAGACAGTTGACAGCTGGATTAAGGAGTATGGGGTACGCTACTTCTCTGAATTAACTAATATGGCGGTTTTAACAGAGGAAGTGGGAGAGTTAGCACGCATCATGGCCCGTAAATATGGGGACCAGAGTTTCAAGCCAGGAGAACGTGACAATCTTGGAGAGGAAATGGCCGATGTCCTCTGGGTGCTCCTCTGCTTAGCCAATCAAACTGGTGTTGACCTAACAGAAGAACTGCTGAAATCCATCGAGAAAAAGACTAAACGTGATGCAAAACGCCACATAGACAATCCTAAACTCAAAGCATAAATACTATGACAGAAACAAACAAAATCGAGCAAGTACTCGGCAAGTACAACCTCAACGTCAGCGATGAGGAAGTGAAGGCGGCTGTACAAAAGCTGATAGCCGAGAAAGTACATGAGAACGACACCCTAGAGGTAAAGAAATTCCTGATGGGCAGCGTGGAACTTACTACTCTGAAAACCACCGACAGCGAAACATCGGTAATGGCTTTCACAGAAAAGGTAAACCAGTTCGACGAGGCCTATCCTGCTCTACCCCATGTAGCCACTATCTGCGTATATCCCAAATTTGCCAAAGTGGTAAGCGATACCTTAGAGGTTGATGGCGTTGAAATTGCTTGTGTTTCAGGTAGTTTCCCCTCATCACAGAGCCTCATTGAAGTAAAGACCATTGAGACACAATTAGCTATAAAGGATGGTGCTACGGAGATTGATATTGTGATGAATGTGGGAGCATTTCTGGAGGGTGACTACGAGACGGTAGTTGACGAGATCCAACAACAGAAAGAAGCCTGTGGCGAGCATGATATGAAGGTCATCCTGGAGACGGGTTGTCTGAAGACAGCAACTAACATTAAGACCGCTTCCATTCTCTCAATGTATGCTGGAGCTGACTATATCAAGACCTCTACAGGTAAGGAAATGCCAGCAGCAACACCTGAAGCCGCCTACGTCATGTGCCAGGCTATCAAGGAGTACTATGACCAAACTGGCATTCAGATTGGATTCAAGCCTGCCGGTGGCCTCAACACCGTGATGGATGCACTTATCTACTACACTATCGTGAAGGAGGTGCTTGGCGAGAAATGGCTGACTAACAAGTGGTTACGTCTTGGTACAAGTCGCCTTGCCAATATGCTGTTGAGCGAGGTGATAGGAGAAGAAGTGAAGTTCTTCTAATTCAGAGATTCCGTTGGATAACGAAATCTATATAGGCGGTTAGGGCTTTATGGATTTCGTTATCCTTTACGTTTTCATCAATATACGCCTGGCAGAGACTATGGTAATCCTGCATACGCTTTTCAGCATAGTCAATGCCTCCTGACTGCTTGGCAAACTCTACCAAAACAGCTATTTCATCAGGATTTACGCCACCTTGCTTTACTTTGCGAGCAAGAGTAATCATAGAGTCCATGTGATGGTTGTTCAGAGCATAGATGACGGGTAGGGTCAATTTACCTTCAGCCATATCATTCCCTGTGGGTTTTCCTATCTCCTTAGAGTCAAAATAATCGAAGATATCGTCACGTATTTGGAACATGATACCCAAATCTTGTCCAAACTTACCTGCTTTCATCACTTCCTCTTCTGAAGCACCTACAGAGAGGGCACCAATAGCAGCACAGGCCTCGAATAGCGCGGCAGTCTTGTTCTTAATAATCTGATAATAGACATCTTCTGAAATCACCTGGTTCTGTATGTTTGACAGTTGCAGGATTTCACCAGCAGCCAACGTGCGACCCAACTGCGCCAAGTATTCCACAATACGACGTTCACCTGTCTTAGCAACATGCAGAAGTGCAGTAGAGAGGATATAATCGCCAACCAAAACGGCTACTTTATTATTATACGTAGCATTGACACTTGCCTGCCCACGACGCTCAGAACTCTCATCAACCACATCATCATGAACAAGAGAAGCCGTATGCAGTAATTCGAGGCCTACAGCTGCATGCTGGGTGATTGCCGATACCTGTCCATAGTTCTTTGCTGAAAGCAAGATAAGCATAGGCCGCATACGCTTGCCACCACGCTGGCGAATATGAGCCAGAGCTGACCCAAGGAGTCCGTCGTCGTAAGTAAGAGACTCATTAAACAACGCGATAAAGTCATCTAAATCGCGAGAAATTGGCTGTTTTATAAGCGATAAATAGTCCATTATGCAGAATTTTGTGACAAAATTAGTGAAAAGTTCTCGATAATGAAGATTTTTTTAGTAATTTTACGCAGAAAATTGAGATTATTATGGCAAAACTATTTCTTTTGGACGCCTACGCGCTGATTTATCGGTCGTATTACGCCTTTATCAAGAACCCTCGCTTCAACTCGAAGGGCCTGAACACAAGTGCTATTATTGGCTTTGTAAACACCTTGCAGGAAGTGCTTGAAAAAGAGAAACCCACACATATCGGTGTGGCTTTCGACCCTCATGGACCTACCTTTCGCAGCGAAGCTTTCCCAGCATATAAGGCACAGAGAGAAGCCACTCCAGAAGATATTCGCAAAGCAATTCCCATTATCAAGGAGTTGCTTGAGGCATATAGGATTCCCGTTCTACAAATTGATGGTTATGAGGCTGATGATGTAATAGGTACATTGGCAACAAAGGCAGACGCAGAGACAGCAGTTTACATGCTTACTCCAGACAAGGACTATGGTCAACTCGTTTCCGATCACGTGAAAATCTTCCGTCCACGTCACGGTGGCGGATATGAAACAATGGGACCTAAAGAGGTATGCGAGAAGTATCAAATCGAAAAAACATCCCAAGTCATCGATTTATTAGCGCTAATGGGTGACTCGGCCGACAACTTCCCTGGTTGTCCTGGTGTTGGCGAGAAAACTGCAGCCAAACTAATCAACGACTTTGGTAGCGTAGAACAACTGTTAGCTCGTACTGACGAGTTGAAAGGCTCGTTGAAGAAAAAAGTAGAAGAGCACGTAGAAGATATTAAGATGTCTTACTTCCTTGCTACCATCAAAACAGATGTGCCTGTTGAACTCTATATGGATGAACTGCAACTAAAAGAACCAGATGAGGAGAAATTAGGAAAACTATTTACTGAATTGGAGTTTAAGCAGCTAAGCAATCGTATTCTTAAAAAAACAGAAAAGAAACCAAAAAAAGAAAATGCTGAGCTCTCTCTCTTTGAAAATTTTACAAGCGAGGGGTCGATGGAATCGAATTTTTCAAGTTTTGAGAGCCTTAAAACGATACCACACAACTACAAACTCGTTGAAAATGAAGAAGAAATAGTCAAACTTTGTGACTTTTTTAGGACAAAACAATTTCTCGTTTTAGATACGGAAACCACCAGTACCTCACCTGTCGAGGCCGAATTGGTGGGTTTAAGCTTCTCTGTAACCGAACATGAAGCATTTTATGTCCCCATTCCAGCCAATCGTGAAGAAGCGTTTCGAATTGTTAATATCTTTAAACCTCTCTATGAAGATGAGCAAATTTTGAAGGTTGGACAGAACATTAAGTATGATTTGGAAGTTTTAATGAATTATAACATTCGCCTCGCTGGACCGATGTGGGACACTATGATTGCACATTATCTCATTCAGCCAGAATTGCGTCACAACATGGATTTCATGGCTGAGACATTATTGAACTACCAAACTGTGCACATTGATGAATTGATAGGTCCTCGTGGAAAGAAGCAACGTTCTATGCGTGACCTCACTCCTGAAGAAGTGTATGAGTATGCTTGCGAAGATGCCGATATCACCCTCCAACTGAAAAACAAGTTGGAGCCGATGCTCAAGGAACGCGATTGCGAACGACTGTTTTACGAAATGGAAATGCCACTTATGCCTGTATTGGCAGAAATGGAAATGAATGGTGTTTGCCTGGATACTGAAGCATTACGACAAACGTCAAAAGATTTGACCAAAAGAATGAACGAAATAGAGGCTCGTATCTACGAATTGGCAGGTGAACAATTTAATATTTCTTCGCCCAAGCAAGTAGGTGATATTCTCTTTGCCAAGTTGAAAATTATAGATAAGCCGAAAAAGACTAAGACTGGGCAGTATGTGACAAGCGAAGAAGTGCTGATACAATTGCAGGGGAAACATGAAATAGTAGCTGACATTCTGACTTTTAGAGGGTTAAAAAAACTTCTTTCCACTTACGTAGACAACCTTCCATCTCTGATTAATCCAAAAACGGGGCATATTCATACCTCATTTAATCAATGCGTAACTGCCACAGGACGTCTCTCTTCCTCGGATCCTAACCTACAGAATATTCCTGTACGAGGCGAGGATGGTAAAGAAATACGAAAGGCCTTTGTGCCTGAGCCAGGATGTTTATTTTTTTCAGCAGACTACAGTCAGATTGAACTACGCGTTATGGCTCACCTCTCAGGTGACGAAAACATGATTCGTGTATTCCGCGAAGGCAAGGATCTTCACGCTGCCACAGCATCTACCATCTATAAGAAACCCATCAATGAGGTGAGTCGAGACGAACGCACCAAGTCGAAACGTGCCAACTTTGGCATTATCTACGGTATCACGGTATTTGGACTCGCCGAACGTCTCGATATCACTCGCGAGGAAGCAAAACTGCTTATTGATGGATTCTTCGATACATTCCCCAAAGTGCACGAATACATGGAACAGGCTAAGGCTGAAGCCCGTCGTCAGGGTTATGTACCTACACTTTTTGGACGGCGTCGCTATCTTCCTGATATTAACTCGCAAAACGCAACTGTGCGTGGATTTGCAGAGCGAAATGCTATTAACGCACCCATTCAAGGTACTGCCGCCGATATTATCAAGGTGGCTATGATACATATATTCAATCGATTCAAAAAGGAAAATATCAAGAGCAAAATGATTCTCCAGGTACACGACGAATTGAATTTCTCAGTATATCCAGAGGAGAAAGAATTAGTTGAAAAAATCGTAATGGAGGAAATGGAACGAGCTTTTGAAATGAAAGTACCCTTGGTTGCTGATGCTGGGTTTGGAAACAACTGGTTAGAAGCACATTAAGTTGTTTGATGGTAGGCAGCGAATCATCACGCTACCTACCATCAAACATTACTTTTCAAAGACAAGATCAATGCTATTGATATGAGTTCCTCGGCGCACCATAAAAAGCATATCCAGTAAGTCGCCATTAATTAGCTCACTAAAGGTTTTCAGCAAATAAGGATGGAGATTCGACTTTGTCTTTTTCTGCGTCATTTCTGAATATGAACTCAGTAACTTTCCATGACTCCACATCTCACAATCAATGTGGGAAAGGGTATTATCCTCACTCGTTGCCTCGATTTTCCATTCACCATCAGGACACCCATTGTCGTCGCAAGATCCCTTGAATTTCTTACCTCTTAGCATACCATGAACCTCGCCTACCACACGACCATTGTGCATCGAAAAAATAGCAGCTGTGGAAGTGGTCCGACCCATATAATCGCGTTCAGCGCAACGATAGTCGACTTCACCCTCTACCCTACCCTTTTCAAAGTTGACAACAAGCACTCTATCACGCTGTTTCGAGTGATATTCCATTTTCCAATGACCTTGTTTACGATTCATGTTGAACGTACCATCCGCACGCTCATAACCCTTGTCAGAAAACAAGGAACCATATTTATATTCATACGAAAAGGGTCCATCAAAAACTTTTTCCTCATTTTGGAGGATATATTCACAACGCACATTACCGTCATGATATTTTCCTACCAATAATTGATGACCCTCTAAAGTTGGCTTGTCAAAAAAACCAAAAATTCCTTTTCCCATCATTTCATGTATTTGTGCTATGGAACTACAAAGGTAAAGCAATTTCAGAAAAAAGAACAAGAAATATAGTAAAAAAAGAAAAAATTACCCGATTTTTTCGACAAAATAACCATCATAAAACTAAATAAAACACTAAATTGTTACTTTTTAGTATCCCTTTTCTTCGTGAAGTCAATTTTTTGCCGTATCTTTGCACGCAGATAAGATATTAAACGTTTAATAAGAAATGGCATTGAAATGTGGCATCGTGGGACTTCCCAACGTGGGAAAGTCTACGCTTTTTAACTGTTTGTCGAGCGCAAAAGCGCAGGCAGCCAACTTTCCTTTTTGTACTATTGAGCCCAACGTAGGCATGATCACTGTACCCGATGAGCGTCTGACCAAATTGGCCGAATTAGTGCATCCTGGTCGTATTGTTCCCGCCACCTGTGAGATTGTAGACATAGCAGGACTTGTGAAAGGAGCCTCGAAGGGCGAGGGTCTTGGTAACAAGTTTCTTGGCAATATTCGTGAAACAGACGCTATCATTCATGTGTTACGCTGCTTCGAGGACGATAATATTACACATGTTGACGGTACTATCGATCCCATACGCGATAAGGAAGTCATTGATACTGAGCTACAACTGAAAGACTTGGAAACCGTTGAAAGCCGATTGGCCAAAACAGAGAAGGCTGCAGCTGCTGGCAATAAAGAGGCAAAAATTGAAGTGAGTGTCCTGAAGGCCTATAAAGAAGCACTTGACCAAGGGAAAAATGCTCGAGTGGTGGAATTCGAGACAAAGGACGAACAAGATTGCGCCCGTAATCTGTTCTTGCTGACATCAAAGCCTGTACTTTATGTATGTAATGTAGGCGAAGCCGATGCCAAAAATGGCAATGACTTTACCCATAAAGTGGAAGAACTGGCTAAGGAAGAAGGTGCAGAAGCTATGATTATCGCTGCCAAAACCGAAGAAGATATCGCCGAATTGGAGAGCTATGAAGATAAGCAGATGTTCCTTGAAGAACTTGGTTTGGAGGAGAGTGGCGTAAACCGTCTTATTAAGAAGGCCTACGCTCTTCTGAACCTTGAGACCTTCATCACAGCCGGTGAAATGGAGGTCAAGGCCTGGACATACAAGAAAGGTTGGAAAGCTCCACAATGTGCAGGTGTCATCCATACCGACTTTGAAAAAGGCTTCATCCGTGCCGAAGTCATCAAGTACGATGACTACATTAAATATGGTTCTGAAGCTGCTGTTCGCGAGGCTGGAAAAATGGGAGTTGAGGGCAAGGATTACGTAGTGCAGGATGGCGATATCATGCACTTCAGATTCAATGTATAAGCAAATAATGCCGAACCGCAATATTCACAACAATGGATTAAGCTATGATTAATAAACTGCTTTTCATTATCTGGAATCCAGACTTAGAGGCATTCCACATTGGGCCAATGGCTTTCCGATGGTACTCGCTGTGCTGGTTAGTGGGCTTATTGCTGGCCTATTTAGTGGTGAAGAAGCTGTATAAGGAACAGCAAATCAAGGATGAGCTATTCGATCCATTGTTTGTCTACTGCTTTTTAGGCATCCTTATTGGTGCCCGTCTGGGACATTGCATCTTTTATCAGCCTGACTACTTCCTTACCTCATGGAAAGGATTTATCGAAATGTTGTTACCCATCCACATCGACCAAGTAGGCGATTGGCACATGACTGGTTATCAAGGATTGGCTTCCCACGGTGGCACCTTAGGATTAATCATAGCCTTGCTGCTCTATTGCCATAATACAGGGGTTGGACTTTGGCGTGTACTCGACAATATAGCTATTGCGACAGGCTCAACGGCATGTTTTATCCGTTTAGGCAACTTGATGAACTCAGAGATTATTGGCAAGGTGACCGATGTTCCCTGGGCTTTTGTCTTCCAGCGTGTCGATATGATGCCACGTCATCCTGGACAGCTCTATGAAGCAATCGCCTACGCCTTGCTATTCATTCTCATGCTGTTCATCTACCGCAAAAAACCGCAGTACGTAGGTACTGGTTTCTACTTCGGCTTGTGTTTGTTCTACATCTTCACTTTCCGCTTCTTCATCGAGTACACAAAGGAAGTACAAGAAGCCTTTGAAGCCGCCCTGCCCATCGATATGGGCCAGATTCTCTCCCTACCTTTCGTTATAGTAGGTGCATGGTACATGATAAAAGGTATACAAAAAGCTAAAAAATTATAGACATAATAGAATCAATATCATGAAAAAATTGTGTATAGTAGTGCTTGCTCTCTGCACCCTACCCTCCTTTGCAGCGGTTGATGAAAACATCGACAAGCTGTACAATAAATATGTGGATTGCTATACCCACCAACACAAGGAAAAGGAATTCTATGCCCTGTCCGACCAACTGAAAAAATACTATCAAAAGACCGATCAATTAGGCTCTTACTATAAGATAGAAATGAACGAGGCTATCTATTTGAGTGAGCACAACAATCCCCATCAAGGTATCAAGAAGTCGATAGAGGTGCTCAACAATATGAAGGAAAACAGCTTCAATGGATTGAACCTTGTCTATTTGTCTTTAGGTACCATTTTTGAGTCTTGCGGCAACCAAAGCATCGCTATGCACTATTATCAAGAGGCCATTGATCACACAAATGACCACGATGACCGACTTACTATCGATGCCTATTCACGCATGGCAGGATTACTGAAATTGACCAATCCAACCGAGGCCAGCAAATGGAACCAAAAATATCAGTTCCTGAGTATTGAGTTTCCATCCTATCATCATATCTATCTTTTCACTGAAGCTGTGATAGCTTTTGCTAAAAACAACAAAGCTGCCTTTCTCGCAGCCCAAAAGGCATATTTCGACTATCGAGAACAGCATAGCGAACTGGACAACTACGGTGTGAAGACGATGAATATCATGGATCTCACCTTCAAAGGCAACTACAAAGAAGCATTGCAGATATTAGATAGTAGTAGCAATGATGCTGAACTGACAGAGATAACAAAACACGACCTACGACAAAATATCTATCAAATACAGGGAAACTTAACCGATGCATTTGAGGAGATGAAAAAGCGTGCATGGTGTAGCGATTCACTGATGGCTAACCTTCAGTTACACAACCTTCAAGATATGGCTACTGAGGCACAACTGGTTAAAACTCAGAAAGATGCTGCTGCCAATCGCATGCGCATGATGACGATTATACTCTTGTTGGCTGCTGCTCTTATCATCCTATTAGCCGTCTTCAACTATTTACGTCAGAAGTCACGCCAAAACCTCGCAGAGAAGAACGAACAACTGAAACATGCACTCTCAATGGCGGAAGAAAGCGACAAGATGAAGACAGAGTTTGTTCGCTCCGTGAGCCATGAAATTCGTACGCCATTAAATGCAATCATGGGGTTTGCTGATGTCATTACCACACCTGGTTTGGAATTGCCAGAGGTCGACCGACAAGACCTAATCAACCGCATCAACGACAACACAAAGGCCATCACCCGCATTGTCGATGATATGTTGCATGCTTCTGAGCTAAGCAGCACCGATTATTATGCCAACGAGGATAGTATCCTCCTGAATCAGTTCCTTTCGCAAGAGTTATATTCCTATCGCGACAAGGTTACCTCCAAGATAGAACTGATTTATACTACAAGCATTATCAATCGATTCACGCTAAATAGCAACAAGAAAGGACTTGAACAGATTCTCACTCACCTAATCGACAACGCCGTCAAGTTTACGCAATCAGGCACTATCGAGTTAAACTGCCGTCAGAGCAATCGTGGCGAAATAGTCATTAGTCTTACTGACACAGGATGTGGCATTGCCAAGGATCAGCAGGAAAAGATTTTCGAAAACTTCTATAAGGTCGACTATTTCCAGCAGGGAATCGGACTTGGTCTCAGCGTCAGCAAGAAAATTGCCCAAAAACTTGGTGGTGACTTGACGCTTGACCCTGATTATACCAATGGCACTCGTTTCGTATTGACACTACCAATATCGTAAACAACCATTCCTATTGCTGTATTCTTTGCTTCTCCTTCCTAAGCAAAAACAGCATTTTCGTCACTTGCCTTTAACGATTCGCTTAATGTCATTAAGTTTGTTAAGGGCTTCGACAGGTGTCAGGTTGTTGATATCAAGACCGAGAATCTCATCACGAATCTGGCAAAGCACAGGGTCATCAAGCTGGAAGAAGGACAGTTGCATGCCCTCACGACTCTGTGCTATCTGAGAAGTGGGACGACCTACCTTTCCTACCGAAGCATTCTCAGCTTCCAACTGCTTCAAGATGACGTTTGAACGCTTCACGATACTACGTGGCATACCAGCAATCTCAGCTACATGGATACCGAATGAATGTTCGCTCCCTCCACGTTCCAATTTTCGCAGGAAAATGACCTTGCCATCCACCTCTTTCACACTCACATTATAGTTCTTTATACGTGAGAAGTTCTTTTCCATCTCATTCAGTTCGTGATAATGCGTAGCAAAGAGTGTTCTTGCTCGAGCTTTTGGCGTCTCATGCAGGTATTCCACAATGGCCCAGGCAATAGAAATACCATCGTAAGTCGACGTACCACGACCCAACTCATCAAAAAGAACCAAACTCTTAGAACTCACGTTGTTTAATATGTTGGAAGCCTCTGTCATCTCAACCATAAAGGTTGATTCTCCTAACGAAATATTGTCGCTGGCACCCACACGGGTGAATATTTTATCCACTAAACCTATTTGCGCGGCTTCTGCTGGCACGAAACAGCCTATTTGGGACAACAGTACTATCAAAGCCGTTTGACGCAATAGCGCCGATTTACCAGCCATATTTGGACCTGTGATAATGATAATCTGTTGTTTCTCGTTATCCAACAGTACATCATTGGGTACATATTGTTCCCCTACAGGTAATTCTGTCTCAATGACAGGATGCCGTCCTTGACGAATGTCGATGACCTCAGAATCATTAATGACAGGACGTACATAACGGTGTTCCTCAGCAGCTTTAGCAAAGGACAACAAGCAATCGAGTTGTGCCAGCAGCGCAGCATTGATTTGTATCTGCGGAATGAACTCCTGCATCGAGAGTACTAAGTCATTAAAAAGTTTTGCCTCAAGAGTCAAGATTTTATCCTCAGCTCCTAATATTTTCTCTTCATACTCCTTAAGTTCCTGAGTTATATAGCGTTCTGCCTGTGCTAAAGTTTGTTTGCGTACCCATTCGGGCGGCACTTTATCCTTATAGGTATTACGTACTTCCAAGTAGTAGCCAAACACGTTGTTATACCCTATTTTCAGCGATGGAATACCCGTCTCTGCAGCTTCACGCTCCTGTATCTGCAACAGATAGTCTTTACCACTGTAGGCTATCTGGCGTAGTTCATCAAGTTCTTGATTCACACCCTGAGCTATTACCCCACCCTTCTGCACTATCTGTGGCGGATCAGGCATAATCTCTCGATCTATGCGGTCACGTAGGGACTCGCATAGAGATAATCGTTCCCCTACCCCATGCAGCACTTCACTCTTGGCATAGAGACATGCTGTCTTGATAGGTTGCACAGCTTGCAGTGCCACTTTTAACTGCACCACCTCACGTGGACTCACACGACCCACTGCCACTTTCGAGATGATACGTTCCAAGTCCCCTACCCTATGCAATTGATCATCAGTAAGTTGACGAAATTCAGGTTCTCTGAAGAAGTAATCAACAGTATCGAGGCGATCTTCTATAGGCTTCTTATCCTTCAGCGGAAAAACCACCCATCGACGCAGCAATCGACTACCCATTGGTGAGACAGTACAATCGATTACATCCAGTAAGCTCCGTCCATCATCATGCATGGGTTGTATCAATTCCAAAGAACGAATGGTAAACTTATCCAGACGCACATATTTTTCTTCTTCAATGCGAGCAATCTGCGTAATATGGCCTATCTGTGTATGTTGTGTCATCTCCAAATACTGCAAGATGGCACCACTGGCCGTGACTCCGCTATGTAAATGTTCTACACCAAAGCCTTTCAACGATTTTACACCAAAATGACGCAATAGTTTCTGCAGAGCCGTTTGTTCTGTATAAACCCAGTCATCAAGCTCAAAGGTGCAGTATTTAGGGCCGAAATAACGTTCAAAATCCTGCTTGCGACCACGTTCATATAGAACTTCCTTCGGTTGAAAATTTCCCATTAGTTTTTCTACGTAGTCGTAGGTTCCTTCGCCACAAAGAAATTCACCCGTAGAGATGTCAAGGAAGCTCACACCACAAGCAGAACGACCAAAATTCACAGAGCAAAGAAAATTGTTCTCCTTGTAATTCAGGACATTATCCGACAATGCCACACCAGGCGTCACCAATTCGGTGATACCCCTTTTCACCAACTTCTTTGTCAGTTTTGGGTCTTCTAATTGGTCACAGATAGCCACACGCTTGCCGGCACGAATCAATTTAGGTAGATAGGTGTCAAGTGCATGATGAGGGAATCCAGCCATCTCATCGCCTTTCACGCCTGCACCATTATTGCGTTTTGTCAACGTGATACCTAAGATACGTGAAGCAATAACAGCATCATCACAATAGGTCTCATAGAAGTCACCACAACGAAACAACAACACTGCATCAGGATGCTTGGCCTTCAGGTCGAAGAACTGCTTCATCATGGGCGTCATTTCGCCATCTTTCTTTGCCATAGTTTTGATTTTTGTGCAAAGTTACGCTTTTTTCGGCAAGGTGACAAATAAAACATAAAAAAAAGGTCCCAAGTATTGAGTTGTACTTGGGACCCAAAAAGAGTAGGGTGGGGGAATATCACTCTTTTGTTTATTTCATTATGAACTTCTTACCGTTCTGGATATTGAGGCCCTTCTGAGCCTTCACCATACGCTGACCAGCAAGGTTATAGACAGGAGCAACTACCTGCGAGGCATGAATCGTATTGATACCAGTGTCACCATTGATAGAAATCAGGTAGCAATTCTTCAGTTCAGGAGTAGTAACACCATCCTTCACATATTTCTGTAGCTTGCCTTTCAACGTGACCAGATCGCCATCCTTTAGAGAATTGATATCCTCTTCAGTAAAGTTCTGATTATCAAAGTTCTTTGCACGGAATACAGTTAGCAGATTTGTTCCGTTCTTCTCATCAGCCATATCGAAATTCACATTGCCATAAAGCGAGCCATCATTCTTGCGCTGGAAGTCAGGAGTGCCCACAACATAGCCCTTCACAACATATTCGTCAGATGTAGTAGCACCATCTTCAAGAGCTGCAATAATCTCCAAAGCTTTGGCCACGCTTATTGCTTCTTCAACGGGTTGAGGATCTGTATTCTGACCTTTCTCAACACTTAAGACAGTCACATCGACCAATTCCACTGTCGTATTCCAGGTCTTTCTCGCACCCTTAACTGTGATAATGTCACCTATTTCAATGCCCCAGGCATCTATGCTGTAGTTCATACCACTTTTTCCTTCCTTGTCAAGTGTGCCATAGATATAAATAGAACCCGTCTCATCCTCCAAATACCAGTTTCCATAAGCAGAGCTTATAATCTTTGTACATTTACCCTTTATTTGGTAAACAATACCATCTGTGCCGGCAAACACATCAGCACAAGTGCCGTTGACTACTTCAGGAATAGGATCTGGATCAGGAGTCACTTCTCCACCACCTTCACCAATAGTTACGATAATTTTGCTGGCACGTACCTGAGCCTTCTCAGCATAAAACGAGACTGATGTAGCATTACCTGTCCAGACGCCCACTTTGTTTTCAAAAGAATATCCGTCTTGTGCAGCAAAGTTGCCAGGACCATATTTCGCATCACCAGCAGCAGTACAAGTAAATTCTATCTTAGTGATGTTTCCAACAGTTGAAGTGAAAGTAGTATGACTATCTTTGGCAAAACGATATTCAGCACAATGTAAACCTCCAGAAGTTGTCTGAACAGTCACACCATCCTTAGCCATCTGATCTTGACCAGAAGCCGAAGTGTTATTACCAAATGTTTCCGCAGGATCGAAAACCACCGTCAGATTGTCAGCAAATGTTGTCATACCCATCATGACAAACACGCTCATAAGAATAAAACGTAAATTTTTAATCATACTTTTATAGTTTATGAATTAATAAATATGTGAATTTGGGTACAAAATTACTCAAATTTGTTGGAATAGCAAGAGGAAATAAAAAAATATTTGTATCTTTGCAACCTAAATAACGCAAAAAACTAAAAAAACAATAATATGGAATACAATTTCAGAGAAATCGAGAAGAAATGGCAAAAACGATGGGTAGAAAATGGCACCTATCGAATAGTAGAGGACGAAAAAAAGAAAAAATTCTACGTCCTCAACATGTTCCCCTATCCAAGTGGAGCCGGCTTGCATGTGGGACACCCATTGGGTTATATCGCCAGCGACATCTATGCCCGCTATAAGCGATTGAAGGGTTTCAATGTATTAAACCCCATGGGATATGATGCCTATGGACTCCCTGCAGAGCAATACGCTATCCAGACAGGACAACATCCAGCCATCACTACCGAGCAAAATATCAACCGCTATAGAGAGCAACTTGATAAGATTGGCTTCTCATTCGATTGGAGCCGCGAAGTGCGTACCTGCGACCCTGGCTACTATAAATGGACCCAATGGGCATTTCAACGCATGTTCAAGTCTTACTACAGTATTTCTTCTAACAAGGTACAGCCTACGATAAAACTGATTGAGCACTTCGAACTGATGGGCACTGAGAATTGTGGTGCCCTGGGAACAGAAGAACTTCATTTCACAGCTGCTGACTGGCATTCTTTCTCAGAAAAGAAAAAGCAGGAGGTATTGATGAATTATCGTATTGCCTATCTGGCTGAGACAATGGTCAATTGGTGTCCAGCCTTAGGAACAGTACTCGCTAACGATGAGGTCATTAATGGCGTCAGTGAACGTGGTGGATTTCCTGTGGAACAGAAGAAGATGCGCCAGTGGTGTCTGCGTGTATCGGCCTTTGCACAGCGTCTGCTCGACGGTCTCGAAGACATTGATTGGACAGACTCACTAAAAGAAGCACAACGCAATTGGATTGGACGCTCTGAAGGTACTGAGATGCAGTTCAAAGTTGCTGATAGCGATTTGGAGTTCACTATCTTCACTACTCGTGCCGATACTATCTTTGGTGTTACATTCATGGTTTTGGCTCCTGAAAGTGAACTCGTTCAGAAAGTCACAACACCTGAACAGCAGGCAGCTGTGGACGAATATCTCAGCTACGTGAAGAAACGTACAGAACGCGAACGTCAGATGGACCATAAAGTTACTGGTGTATTCTCTGGTTCATACGCTATCAATCCTTTTACAGGTGAAAATATTCCTATCTGGATTGCTGAATACGTGCTTGCTGGCTATGGTACAGGTGCTATCATGGCTGTTCCTGCCCACGATAGTCGTGACTATTCTTTTGCCAAGCACTTCAACTTACCCATCGTCCCATTAATTGAAGGTGCAGACATTAGTGAAGAGAGTTTCGATGCCAAGGAAGGCATTGTAATGAACTCGCCAGCTATAGGAAAGAATGCCCTTGATGGTTTCTCCCTCAACGGATTGACCGTAAAAGAAGCAATTGCCGCTACCAAGAAATTTGTCACTGAACATCATCTTGGTCGTGTAAAGGTTAACTATCGTCTGCGTGATGCTATTTTCTCTCGTCAGCGTTATTGGGGTGAGCCTTTCCCCGTTTTCTACAAAGACGATATGCCTTATATGATTCCAAAGGAATGCTTGCCTTTGGAGTTGCCTGAAGTAAAAGAATACAAACCCACGGAAACGGGTGAACCTCCCCTTGGTCACGCACAATTCTGGGCATGGGATACCAAATTCGACAAGGTAGTCTCAAAGGACGAAATTGACAACAAGACGGTGTTCCCCTTGGAATTGAACACTATGCCAGGCTTTGCAGGTTCTTCAGCATATTATCTTCGCTACATGGATCCACATAACGATCGTGCCCTTGTCAGTAGAGATGCCGACGAATACTGGCGCAACGTCGATCTCTATGTGGGTGGTTCTGAACATGCTACAGGCCATCTTATCTATTCGCGATTCTGGAATAAGTTCCTTTATGATAGTGGCTATTCATGTGAAGACGAGCCTTTCAAGAAACTCGTTAACCAAGGTATGATTCAGGGACGTTCCAATTTTGTGTTCCGTATCGAGGAAGGTGCTGATAAAGGTAAATTCGTTTCTTTGAACTTGAAGGATAATTACCAAGTGACACCTATCCATGTGGATGTAAACATAGTCTCCAACGATGTACTTGACATTGATGCTTTCAAGGCTTGGCGTCCTGAATATGAGAATGCTGAATTTATTTTGGAAGACGGCAAGTATATTTGTGGCTGGGCAGTAGAAAAGATGTCTAAGTCCATGTACAACGTAGTCAATCCTGATATGATTGTCGAAAAATATGGTGCTGACACCCTTCGTCTGTATGAAATGTTCCTTGGTCCTGTAGAACAATCAAAGCCTTGGGATACTAATGGTATTGATGGTTGTCACCGCTTCCTAAAAAAGTTCTGGAATCTGGTTACTGCTTCTGTGGATGCTAATGACCTCAATACCAATCCAACACCAGAGGAACTGAAGTCCCTACATAAACTCATCAAGAAAGTTTCTCAGGACATCGAGCAGTTCTCCTACAATACTTCCATTTCTGCTTTCATGATTGCTACAAACGAGCTGGCACAATTGAAGTGTAGGAAACAAGAAGTGATGAAGCAGATGATCATTCTTATCGCTCCGTTTGCTCCGCATATGGCTGAAGAACTCTGGGAGATGTTAGGTCAGGAAGGTAGCGTTTGCGATGCCAAATGGCCTGAATGGAGTGAGGAATATTTGGTGGAAAGCCAAATAAAACTTGGCGTTGCCTTTAATGGTAAAACTCGCTTCGAAATGCAGTTCCCTGCCGATGCCAACAATGACACCATCGAACAAGCCGTACGTGCTGATGAGCGCACCGCTCGTTACACCGAAGGCAAGCAAATCACAAAGGTTATCATCGTCCCTAAGCGTATGGTGAATATCGTTTGTAAATAAATGACCCTGAATCATAAACTCATTATTAACGAGGTCGAGGATTATGTTTTCATAACCCTTGGCCTCATTTTATATTCGTTTGGCTTCACTTTCTTTTTGATGCCTTATGAAATCGTTACTGGTGGTGTGGCTGGTATTGCAGCTATCGTTGAATATGCAACAACCTTCCCCAACCAGTACACCTATTTCCTTGTTAACTTTGCACTTTTGGTGATGGCTTTGAGAATCCTTGGCTGGAAATTTCTTACCAAGACTATCTACGCCATCATGATGTTGACTTTCCTTTTAGGACTAATGAAGGAGTTAGTACCACGTGATGAGGCCGGAAACATGGTGAAAATCCTTGGTGAAGGACAGGATTTCATGTCGCTGATTATCGGTTGTATGATGACTGGCACTGCACTTGGCGTTGTCTTCGTAAACAATGGTTCTACAGGTGGCACCGACATCATAGCTGCTACTGTCAACAAGTTCTACAACATGTCTTTAGGCACTGTATTGGTCTTTGTTGATTTCGTGATAGTAGGTTCTTGTCTCTTCATTCCACAATTTGGCACATTACTCGAACGACTTTATATGGTTGTCTTTGGTATGTGTACTATGGTCATTGAAAATTTCATGCTCGATTATATCTACAATCGTCAGCGATCATCTGTACAATTCATGATTTTCAGTGAAAAATGGCAGGAAATAGCCAATGCTATCGGTATTCGTATGGAGCATGGTGTCACTATCCTCGATGGACACGGCTGGTATACAGGTCAAAAAAAGAAAGTCCTTTGTATTCTTGCCAAAAAGAATGAGAGTACTGATATCTTCAGACTTATCAAGATGATTGATCCTAAAGCCTTTGTCAGCCAGAGTTCCGTCATTGGTGTCTTTGGCGAGGGATTCGATGAGATGAAAGTAAAAGTAAAAACAAAAAAGCAATGAGATACGTATTTGCCACCAACAACAAACATAAGTTAGAAGAGGTTCGCCAGATATTAGGGAGTAGGGTAGAGGTACTCTCCTTGAATGATATTGGTTGTGACGTAGACATTCCTGAAACGGGTAAGACACTTGAAGAGAATGCGCTCATGAAAGCCCGTTTTGTATGGGAAAAATATCATTTAAATGTCTTCGCTGACGACACAGGTCTTGAAGTTGATGCGCTCAATGGTGCTCCTGGTATCTATAGTGCTCGATACGCCAGCTTGGAAAATGTAGGTTCCAATACTCCTGCCTCACATGATTCTGAGGCAAATATGACCCGTCTCTTACGTGAATTAGGAGAAAATAACAATCGACGTGCACGATTTCGCACTGTTTTCGCGTTAATTATCAATAACGAGCAACATCTTTTCGAAGGCATTGTCAATGGTGAAATCACTCACCAGCGTAGTGGGGTAGAGGGGTTCGGATATGACCCAATATTCCGTCCTGATGGCTATGATAAGACATTTGCGGAATTAGGTTCCGAAATAAAAAACAAGATAAGCCATCGCGCTCGTGCTACTATCAAACTATGTGATTATCTGATGAAAATTGAACATTGAGAACTATGAATAGATTATTATGTCATGAAAACTGGGTGAAGACCTTGATGATTGGAGTATTTCTGCTTCAGTCCTCTATATTTCTTCAGCCATTTTCAATCTGCTCTGCACAAACTGGTTCTTGGCACACATACATGTCTTATTATGAACCGCAACAAATTGTGAAGTCTGGTCACCAATTGTTTGTAAGGGCATCCAATGACCTATATTCCTACAATCTCAATGATCATTCTATCACTACTTACGATAAAAACAATCTGCTTAGTGATACATACATCACTATTATTGGATTAAATAAGGAAACGCAAAAATTGTTGGTGGTATATCAGAACCAGAACATGGATATCTTTGATTGCCAAAACGATGAGGTAGAAAATATTAGTGCTCTCTATCTCAAGTCAATGACCACTGACAAGACCATCAACTCCATCTACATGTATGACCGATTTGCCTACCTTGCCACAGGTTTTGGTATCATGAAAGTAAACATGAAGAAAGATGAGATTGCCGATTCATATATCCTCAATAAGAACGTCAAAGCCGTTGCTGTCAGTGGTGATAGCATCTATGGAAAAATAGCTGACGGTAGTGTGATAGCAGCTCTCCTTACCGCTAATCTCATTGACCCCAACAACTGGGTAAAATCAACTAAAACACCAGCGGATATTTTTAAGGAAGACCTTACAGATTGGAACCAATATATAGAAACTGTTAAGTCACTGAAACCTGGTGGCCCTAAATTCAACCGCTTCTATTACATG
>Ga0326511_10000439_pt1 | contig 36201 bp, 30 predicted proteins | sample 0_2496_0518_D_FD_203701 | JGI IMG/M metagenome (GOLD analysis project Ga0326511, IMG submission 203701) | Bovine rumen microbial communities from UC Davis, California, United States - 0_2496_0518 | ecosystem: Host-associated > Mammals > Digestive system > Stomach > Rumen | place: USA...
TGCAGCCGCAAAACGGTAAACTGATCGTTTCCAAGGTAACATGGTGCCCGTAGTTCAGTTGGTTAGAGCGTCAGATTGTGGTTCTGCATAGAACTGACCACTGAAAGAGCACTTTTGGATTGCAAGCAAACACTAGAGATTCTCCGAGATACCCGTAAATAAAGGGGTTCTCGGAAATTTTAGTTTAAAGAGGACGAGTTCCAACTTTTTGGTCTGAGACCAACTTTTAGAGTCGAAAATCGACGCAAAATCGACGCAAATTTCAAAAATCGACGCAAAATCGACGCAAAATCGACGCAAAAATTTGCAAGGTTTAGTCAATGATTGAAGCATCCGTAATGTTAAATTTTAATCAAACATTATGGCAACAATCACGACAGAGTTTGGAAAGGTTAGTTCCAAAAGACAAAGAGCAGTTTATCTGCTTGTGAGAGACAAGAAGACGGTAAAGCGCATCATTACCGGGGTTAAGGTAGATGAATCGGAAATCTCACCGAAGACCAAGAAGATTAGAAACTTCGAAAAGGCGCAGATTGTGGAAAAGTTGAAGATGGAACTGGCAGCCAAGATGACAACGCTGGCTCCGGAAATCAACTACTGCGACAATATGGATGCTACTAAGATTGCATCAAAGATTGTCAAGCAGAAGAATGCAGAGACTGTAGATTTCTTCAGCTTTGCAGAGATTTGGATGTCCAGACGTGAGTCGAAGAGCATGAAAAACTACGTCTGCATGCTTAACAAGTTCAAAGAGTTCCTAAAGAGAGATTCTATAGATTTCTCAGAAATAACCTATACGCTGCTGAAGGACTTCGAGAACTACCTGAGCGACTACACAAGAGCCAAGTCGATGTATCTGGGCGAGATTCGCCATTTGTATCGCGAGGCGATGCTGGAGTATAATACCGACGAAGAGATTGTTATCAAGAACGATCCTTTCCTGCGCTATAAGGCTCCAAAGCAGGTTATGAAACTTGGTGTCAGAGCGCTAACGTTGGAGGATATTCTGAAGATTTACCATTATGAAGCAGTTCCAGGAAGCAGAGTCCAGATGGCTCGTGACTGCTTTATCCTCTCGTTCTGCCTGATGGGCATGAATTCAGTGGATATGTATTTGGCAACGAAGTTGGAGAAAAGCACTCTTAAGTACAAACGAGCCAAAACCAAGGATCGTCGTGCCGATGAAGCCTACATCGAGGTGAAAGTTCATCCGTTCATCAAACCGCTGATGAAACGCTATAAGGGCACAAGTCGCGTTTTCAATTTCTACAAGAAATACGTTGGTCAAGAGAACTTCAATAACAACATTAACCGAGGTTTGAAGGACATGGGAAAAGCTATTGGCCTCCCCAATCTCCAGTTCTACCAGGCCCGCCACACTTTCGCCACCCTATCCCGCAATATGATGAAGTTCAGCAAAAGCGATGTTGATGAAGCTCTCAACCATGTTGGGAACTATGGCATTGCCGATGTCTATATCACCAAAGACTTCTCCATCATCAACGAGAACAACTTCAAGCTGATTGAGGAAGTCTTCAAGGACGAGATTGCTGGCAGGCCGAAGACTAAGCCTGTTGCAGAAACCGCTGAAACTGATGTTCAGACCGAGGTTCCCAAGGCTAAACGCCCCTACAACAGAAAGGCTAAAACCACTGTCAATGCGAAGAAATGACCATTCCGCAATCCTCCACAGAGTTTCACTTTGTGGGGGATTCCAAGGTTTTAAGCTGTGGGTTATTCCAAAGTTTTAATCTGTGGGGATTTGGTTTTAAACGGTGGGTTATTCGCCCGATTCTTGGTTTTAAGTTGTGGGGTATTCGGTATTAAGTTGTGGGATATTACTATCGGAAAAGCCTATAAAACAGGGCTGTTGCACGATTTTGATAGAGCATAATAGACAGACCATGCCAAAAACAGAGCATCTGACAGACGCTTTCGTGCTTTGACCAAGAATTAAATAAATATTTTGGGGCTACGCGCAAATAAGAAATCGCGCGGTTTTAAATTGTGGGTTATTCCATTCCGCGCACGTGAAATAAGCCCTAAACAAAGGCCGCCCGACACGTTTTTCGTGCCAGGCAGCCCTCTCGTTTGCGGTCGCATCCAATCGCAGGTTTTGGCTTGCCATCGGATGCAATCGCAGCGTCTGGCACTCAGCCGTTATCCTCCCATTCCTTGTAGAGCGACGGCTGTTTTTCGGCCTTTTCGACCTCGCCCTTGATGGCCTGGATTACCCAGCCGATACCCATTTCCGTTCCGTCATCCTTACGCCGCCGTCCCTGAATGTCGGCCAGCGTACTAAGAAAGTCAGGCAGCACTTTTGCCGCACGGAATATCAGCTCCTTGTGCGGTTGCAGGCTCTTACTGGGTATTCCCATCCTCGTTCGCATGTAGTCGGTAGCCCTCGGAGCAATGAGCCCCACGGACACCTTGGCGGTCAACTTTGTCTGTTCCAGTTCCTGGTCACGGAACTTGTCTTGATACACAGGAAAGAATCGGAACCCCACAGCCACGCTCTTCTTGTTGTGCGGGTTGGCCCGTATCTTCTCGTAGGTGAACGTATAGGGGCAGTTCTCGTCGAGCAGCTTCTTGACGGGTCTCAAAATGCGGTCTTCTATGTGGTCAACCCTGTCTTTGCCGTCCTTCTTGTACTTGTCAGGCGCAATGCCCAACCAACTCTTCAACTCGTCAATCATCAGTTGAAACGGCCTCGACTGACCACTTAGCACCATGTAGAATTGGAGTGAATACGAGGATGGTAGTGCCAGGGCCTTGTTCAGCTCGAACCTGCGAAAACCCTCGCTGAAATCCGTCAGCACCCGCCAGATCTTGTTGTCCACCTCCACTGTGATCTCCCCTGTGCCGTACACATACGTCGCATTGTTGATGAATCCGCAGACCGTGTATCTTTCGTTGTCCTTATACTCAAACGTCCTGCTACGCAGGTTGTACAGGGCTGTCTCTATGTCCTTGTGCTTCATCTTCGTGTTGAACATCACGTCAGATGCCGGCATGCGGATGGTCACGTTCCGTAGTCCCAAGTCCAGCTGATACATCTTGTCCTTCAGCTTCACGCCCTTCAGGGGATTCGATGCACGCTCAATGATTCTTAGCACCACCCTTTGTTCCAGGATCGACATATCCTTCTGCCTCGCCCAGCTGTAGATGAACGAGGCCACCACGTCCTTATTCGGAGTCTGTATGTCTATCAGTTCCCGCTTGCTCATGCCTCGTCCTCCATTCCAAACACGTCACTGGCATTGCCTCGCTTCGCCTTCCTAACCTTGATTTCACCGTTCTTCGCCTCATAGTTGCCGATGGCCATTCTTAGTCCAACAGCGATGATGTCCTTGATAGCCAGACCTTCGCGCTCAGCTATCGTTCTCACCTTTGCCATCTGATCCGCGGCTATCAGCGTACACACGTGCTCCATCGGCTTCTTACGCTTCGCTGCACTCTGCACTTTGCGCTCTGTTGCAGACTCCATTTCTTCCTCACCTGTCAGCCCACTTACAAGCTGACTCATATCGAAATCTTTCTTTCCCATAATGTTCCAAATTATTCAGTCCTACTTCACTTTCTCCACCAATTCACTGACAAACTCCATATAGTCCGCAGCTCCGTTGCTCTTCGGTGCATACGTTACGATGTCCTTCACCTCATACGGAGCCTCGGCCAGACTCACGTTCTTGCGAATCTTCGTTGCAAAGACCTTGCTACCCAGCGATTCGCGCAGTTGACTCTCCACACCTCGTCCAAGCTTCGTGTTCTCCCATCGTGTTATCAAGATTCCTGTCACGTGTGCCCTCTCGTTCAGCTTCTTCTGCACCATGCGGATGAAGTTGTTCATCATAGCCAGACCTTTGAACGGCAGCACCTCGGCCACCAATGGGATGATGATGTCCGTCGATGCCGTCAGCGCATTCAAAGTCAACAATCCGAGCGATGGCGGACAGTCTATCAATACGTATTCAAACTCCCCCTTCACTGGCTCCAACAGTTCCGACAATATCCTTTCTCTGGCCATTGCTGATGCCAGTTCAAGGTCTGCCATAGACAACTGCAATGATGCTGGCACCAAGAACAGGTTTTCACTCAACGACACAATCGGCATCTGCTCATTTCCTGTCAGTGCCGAATACACCGTTGATTCAGAATCACCATTCAACATGCTACTCGTCAGGTTCGCCTGGGCATCCATGTCTATCATCAGCACCCGATGCCCCTGCGATGCCAATATTGAACCTACACTTGCAACTGTCGTTGTCTTACCTACGCCTCCCTTATGGTTGGCTACAGAAATAATCTTTGTTTCCATACCTATTTATATTATATACATATTGTTTTATTGAATTATTATTTAAGATCAATATGCAAAAGTATAAATAATATAGAATATACACAAATAATTCAATACTAAATTAACCAAATATAACAATATTTCTATCAATATTATTGTATTTATTTATGTTTTGATATAAAATTGCTCAATATATCAATACGAAAGCATGATTTATATGTATTTCAATATAGATGTATATGTGTATAACAGTATTGACAATAAAGTTACAACTATTTCTTAAGACGAATAAAATCCAGCCTTTCCATTTGATATGTATTCAAAATATGTTCCGGTGGAATACGCTGATCTTCTGCTATCTTGATAGCATTATTAATGCTTCTAAAGCCTTCAAATGAATGTGTATCGGAATCAACTGTGAAATACGCACCTTTATTTAGTGCATATTCGATATATAGAGGATCCAAATCCAACCTGTCCACATCTCCGTTAATTTCAATAGCAACATTATTTGCTATGCAGGCATCTATGATTTTATAAATATCGATGAATAAGCCTACTTTTTTCTTATATATTCTAGAAGAAGGATGTGCAAGAATGTTCGTATAAGGATTTTCAATAGCCCTTACAAGTCTATTAGTAGCTTCTGCCTTTTTCATACATGTATCGCTGTGAATAGCTGAAATGACGTAATCGCATCTTTTCAGATAATCATCAGGAATGTCTAATTGACCGTTAAGTAAAATTTCACATTCGAGACCTTTTAATATGACTAGGCTGTGCTCCAAACTGTTTATTTCTTCGATTTCACTATGTTGTTTTATAATTGCGCATTCGTCAACACCGTTAACTCTTTTTGTATGGTCAGAAATACCCAAGTAAGTTCTGCCACATGTTTTTGCGAGTTCTTTCAATTCTGATATTGTACATTTTCCATCACTATATGGTGTATGATTGTGAAAATTGCCCCATATTTTCCTGCCTTGAACAAAAGGAGTAACTATATCATCTTTAGTATATTTTGTTCTATACTTAACAGGGAATGATGTCCATTTAGTACTATTGACATAAAAAGAAAATAGCTCAGATTCTTCTTTTCCAAATCTTTCTTCAGATCTCTTAGACATAAAAAATGCTTCCAACTGCTCATTTGATTGGATATTTTCTTCTATAAACACATTTGAAATCATTTCTATATTAAAGAAATCGGATAAAATTATATCTTGAATCCATGTCTCTAACTGACCTACATATTCCTTTATTAACTTTATATCACCAGTTTCTTGATATTCCTTAATTTCTTTGATTGTTACCAAGTCAAAACCGACCTTCTGAAGACTAATGGGAGATAAAGAAACTATTTCAGTTTCCATATTTGCTTTAATCAATGAAAGGTTGGAAAATGCTCTTAAGTAAATGACTTCTTCCTTTAAGAAAGCACTTACCCTCATCAAATCAAAGTATTTATAATACAACTTTTTATTGCTTCTGATCATAATGATATTTTTCTCTATGGTAAATTATTCCAATACCAGCTAATGGTTTCTTCGAGTCCTTCATAGAAAGAACATTTCGGTACATAATCCAAGTATTGTTTTGCTTTTTCTATGCTAGCCAAAGAATGCGGAATATCACCGATTCGATTGGGACCATATTCTGGTTCAATGTTATTAATCTCAGGATTATAACGAACTAAGATGTCTTTGATGAAGGAGGCAAGTTTCGATATAGAGGTTCTCTCTCCGCAAGCTGTATTGTAAATCTGATTTATAGCCGTTGGATTTGTAGTATTTAATGCCAACTCATTCATCTGAATTACGTTATCAATATAGGTAAAGTCACGACTATTGGAACCATCACCGTTAATACGTGGCCGTTTCAAGCTCATGAATTGTTTAATAAATAGTGGTATTACAGCAGCATACATACTATTTGGATCTTGCCTCCTTCCAAATACATTAAAGTATCTAAGCCCTATGTATTCCATATTATACGTTTTTGCGAAAACGTCTGCATATAATTCATCTACCAGTTTAGTTAGAGCATATGGAGACATTGGCTTACCTATATTTTCTTCTATTTTAGGAAGGTCTTTGTTATCTCCATAGGTTGAACTACTAGCAGCAAAAACAAAGCGTTTGACTTTCAAATCTCTGGCAGCAACAAGCATATTAAGGAATCCTCCTATATTAACCTCATTTGTGGTTATTGGGTCATTAATACTTCGTGGTATACTTCCAAGGGCTGCCTCGTGGAGTATTGCATCGATTCCTGATGATGCCCGTAGGCAAGTTTCGAAATTTCTTATATCACCTTCAATGAGCTTAAATTTATCTCCATGATTATCGAGAAGATCTTGTATGTTGCTCATATGTCCTGTAGAAAAGTTGTCAAGGCAAATTACCTCATGCCCTGTTTTTACTAGGTGCTCACATAAATTTGAACCGATAAATCCTGCGCCACCTGTTACAAGTATCTTATTCATAATTGTCAAATTTCAACTATTTAAATCCATTCACTAATATCTTTTTTTGATACGCCCCACAGAATCTGTTCTTCTTTGTTTGGAAGACAGTATCTACAGCAAGGTATAGGTTTGTTCAAAAAATCAACAATTTCATCAATGTTACTAACATTATAGATATCAATAGAGTTTTGATCTGTAGTATCAAAAATACTAGATTTGAAATATTTCTGGAAGAATTTTGCCTTGAAAGGAACGACACATGATGAGACTCTGCCTCGTTCTAATACAATGCAACGTGCCTTCCAGAAACACGAATTGAAATTTTCTTCAGCATTCTGGCTTCCTTCCTTATCCTTTGGATTTTTAAACCATTTCTTTTCTGATTCTCCGGCAGTCTTTATTTGGTATAGTTTTGTCCCATATAAATTTGCTTTCCTGTTAATCTCATCCCAATCAATATCTATCGGATACATAGTAACACAAATAGTTGTTTCAGTTTGTGTACACAATTTATATATCCTATCAGGAAGTTGGGGAAGAAGAACTCCATTTGTACAAAGATGTTTCTTTCCGGACACATATTTAGCAGTAATTTCTATAAACTTCTCTAATTGAGGGTGTAGTAATGCTTCTCCCCCCATAAGCTCAAAACAATAGATTTCTCCATTTAATAGTTCATTCAATCGACGCAAATCGTTTTCAAAAGTTTCTAAGTCAAGAAAAGACTTTGAAGCCAACGGAGAAAAGTGACCACAGCCTTTGCAGTTTAAGTTGCAGTGATCAACAATATCTACAATAAATCTTATTTGGTTTTTATTAACTTCCATGTTCAAATATATATTCCTATTAAGATGCGATTTTATCTTATAAAATGAAACAATGCATTGTTATATCAAATCTCCTACAGACATTCTTTTGTTATCGATACATTGTCACCCGTTATTTCTATTATACTAAACCCCTCCTCACCATCTGCAATTTCAAATTTGTTTAAATTGGGATTAAACGCAAAGCCTACTGAAGGAGCAGAACTATAAACTATTCCATTTGAGAACTCATTAGCGTGGTAATGGGTGTGCCCATACAACACCAATCTCACATTCTTTGCATGTTGAATTATTTCGTTGAACCTTTCGCGATTCTCCAATAATTTTCGATTAAGCCAGCCTTTTTGTTCAAGTGGTGGATGGTGAAGAATCACCGCAATAGGCCCTTTACATTGTTGTATGAGATTGGTAAGCTTCTCTGGCACAAAAAAGCCTCTTGACATGCCTGACACAGCAGAATTCAACATTATAAAATTCCATCCGTTAAGTTCAACCATTTCGCAATTATTATAAAATGAAGGTTTGTATGCATTATAAAACTCATCCAAGTTATCATGATTACCAGGACAACAAAATGTTGGAATTCCAATTTTTGAAAAGGCCTTGTCTATGAATTCATACGTCCATCGACTCCCATCATCAGACAAATCTCCACTAACGAAAATGCCCTCAATGCCATCCAGATCTTTTATCCTCTCAATGGCTTTACAGAAATGGTCAAGAGTGTTCACACCCCATATTTCACGCCCATTTTCAGTAAGGTGAATATCACTTATGTGGATGAACTTCATATTTGCAAAATGTTTTTTATAGCTTCGTCATTACCGCATCGAAAATGATAATCCGCCCTTTTCCCTATCATTTTTAGACACAACTCTGCAAAGTCCTCTGTTGTTATCTCGAGAGTAGCAGACACTATGGTAGATATATTTAAGTCGTGAATATTGTTGGATTGTTCGACTCTCCTATATGAACAACCTGAAATAAATGTGATAGCAGGAATGCCCATAAATGCAAGTTCGCTCAATGTATTACGACCAGACCTTGTGATTACGAGACTAGCATCACTGTAATACTTTTGAGCAGATATGATACCATCATGAAGTAATACGTTTTCGGGATAATTGTTTTCTTTTAACGTTTTAGAAATGTTCTCACTTGAGCAGATTATGTGTATAGTGTAATCTGGCAACAGTGAAGCTACATTTTGGCAAAGTTCACCGATTCTTAACGTGGAATCTGCGAACTGTTGTGCAACATTGACTGTCCCCCCCCCTAACACACAGTAAATATTTCCCGTCGGAATATTCTTCACGGTGATGAGTTCACGTCGAATAATCGTATTAATAGAGATAAGTTTCTTGTATCTATGATCTTTGCCTACCGATCTCAATCCATGAACAATTGCCAAATCACTTAAAGAATACAAGGCATTGAAAAAATCCATAGCTTCCTTGTCGTTGTTTGGATTATTCACGTCAGCAGGATTAAGCAATGTTATAATCTTAATACTTGGATAAGAGATTCTTATTGATTGTAAAATTAAAGGCTCTCCATCAATTAGAACTGCATCTGGCACAAAATTCTTAATCGTATTATGTATATATACCCCCATTTTGTTTGTTGGCAATAAGCCAATAGAACATAAGTCCATCGGAGATGCCTCTGTGAGATTCTGGAAACCACGAGATTCTAAATATTTGTTACCTTGAAGATAACTAATGATTCTCACATCGCAATCATAGTTGTCCCTTAAAGTCTCCAACAAAGACACCCCTGCGACAACTCTTCCTAAACCAGGAAATCCGCGAAATATACCTAGTATCTTTTTCATATTGACATTGACTTATAATTATAATGGAACATTTTGGTATCATTCATAACAGTGTTACAGATATAATCTATTCCATTCATGTTTAATACATTTTGGCTATTATCGATATTGTTATATTGTAATAAACTCAGGACCATTGCCTCTAGATTTTCCAAATCATTGATATGCTTGATAGAATAATAATCCCCAAGTTTTATGATGTTTTGTTGTTGTTCATCTTCTAACTGAGGATTTTGTACAGAATAACTCAAAACGTTTTTAGGGAGTCCCTGCATACATTCTATTAACGTATTGTATGCGCCACAACAAATAACCATATCAGCAGAAGCGTGGTACATGTATAAATCATCAATCCAATTTGATATGCAAACATTCGGTAAGCATTCAGTCGGATTTATACTTGCCTTGTTGTATTCTCCCAGAACAATATCAAAGAAGCAATCGCGAAATTGTTTAGTCTTGGATAATTTGTAACATGATTCAAGCAATTCATTGCCAACTCGTCCACCACCGATGGAACAAACTATCCACTTGCGATACCCCGCAGATTTTTTTAACTGTCTCAATTTCTGCGCATGGCTCATGTTTACAGAATATGTAACAAATCCTGTATAACTGATTTTTTTCTGCACTTCTGTTGGCAACCATGAAAAAATCTCCCTACTTGTTATCGCTAAATCGCTAGTTACAAATATGCGGTCATAATGTTGGGCAAAAAGTTTTATGTTTCTTGGTGAGAAAACATCTTCCCGCATAATCCGTTCTCCTCCGATTTCACTTCGTAAGGTAAAATATTTTAAGCACTTGTATTGTCGAATAACATATTGAAGTTCACAACGTTTGCCAAATGGTAAGAAATCGGTTAGAAATGCATCAGGCTTGAAATCATTAATAATTTGATGAAGTTGTATTATTCGGGCAGCATTAATATCAGCTTCAGATTTATTGCCCTTTTCTAATTCTTCATAGAAATTCGGAAGTTGAATAAATCTAACTCCATTTTTGACTACTCTTGATATAACAGTATGACCAGTTACAATAAGCGTATCATATTCAGAAGTGAACCCGGATGCAATTTTAACAAGGCACATTAAGTGCCCGAGACCAGTTCCATCATAAGCAAATATCAATATCTTTTTTTTAGACATCGCCTTCCCCTTCTATACTTCTTCAAATTTTGATTCCTCAATAGTAATTGATAGCATTTTATAGATCTCCGTTATTGAATATCTTCTTATTTGCAATGCATCAGAAACAAGAGAGGTTCCACCTTTAGTTACAGAAAAAGCATACTTATAGTATTTCCCTACACAACTTTTGATGAAATCATTATATGCACCATATGGAAAAGCATAAGTTAAAACCATTCCATATTTTCTAGAAAGGAAGTCATACGAGTCCTTTAATTCATGTTCAATTTCTTCATCTGTAAGCTTAAGAAGATTGAAATGCGAAACACCATGGGAAGCAATCTCCCAACCATGTTTATAAAGGTTTTGCAGCTCTTCCATATTAAGGTGCTGTCTAAGCACTGCATCTTTGTTATTCCACTTATTGTCTCTGCCAATAAGACCGGTACACACAAAAACAGTTGCTGTAAAACCATACTTTTTCATAATAGGCAAAGCGCAATCATTCAATCCACTATACCCATCGTCAAATGTACAAACAATCCAAGACTTTCTTTCTTCTATATTTTTCGCCAAATAATCATTCATTGAGCACAGACCATAACCACACTGATGTATCTTTTCTACAAATTTTTGGAAGACAAGAACTGGCGTAGTGATACTATCGTGCAAATCACCATGAACATCATGAAGTCCTACAGCAATGATGTGTTCTACATCTCTTGTTGATTTTTTACATACATCATGACGCAATATGTTTGTCCACCTATCAATTATTTTTTGTTTCTGACAATTATGCTGAATTATACTAAACGCTTTTGAGTAAATATTTTCTTTGTTCTCTAAAGATATAAGGTTCTTAAGTGAAATCGCCATAGAAACAGGATTCCATTCTTTGAAGAACAATTCAGGGAACTCAGATGATACAATTTCTGCTATATAGCCTGTATTTGTACTAATAAAAGCACAACCGTTTTGCAATGCTTCAGTTATTGCATTTGGATGACCTTCACAAACAGAGCATTGGACATAGAAATCCCAGTCTTTCATCATAGTTATTAAACTCGCCCGTGATGTCTTGTTGCGAAATTCAACATTGTCTTGCAAGCTCAGTTCGTCAATAATTTGTTGATATTCACATTTCAAGTCATTGTCAATACTACCTACTAGCATTAACTTTATTGGGAGCTCTGATATTTTCTTGAATTCAGCTACCAAACACAGGAGGTTGGCAATACCTTTTTTCTCGTTTAAATGAGAAGCAGCACAGCCAATAACTACTGATGAAGAGAGATTTGGGAATGACACACCAATATAATCGCCCTCTAACGCATTAGGAATAATAACAACTTTGTCTCTTACTGAGCCATTTGAAAGAAGAAGATTCTGCTGCATTTCTTTCGATAAGCACACAATTTTGTCTGCACAATTTGATGCTTCATGAAGATACCAGCTATCTTCTACTGACCATTTCGCCAAATTGACATCGCTTCCTCTTAAACAAAGTATATATTTGGCTTTTATCTGTTTAGCTAACAAAGATGCATAATAACCATTATATTTCCCTCCGAAACCAATCACGAAGTCAAATCCTTGGTATTTCCCCACCTCTTCTTTTAACTTATATTCCATTTGGATAGACTTCCCTAACAATGGAAATATCCCACTAGATGCTGTAAGAATGGATGTAGCAGAAGAGTTGACTATTTCAACAATGTTATCTTGTGACAATATGCTTGCCAGCCTGGTACAAGATAAAGACATACCTCCTCCGTCTAATCCTATTTCAGTTGTAACAATTAGTATTTTCATTGTCTTTCAATCAAATATAGTTTTTTGCTTTTTTTGTTTTCTGGATACCTATAAGTCTGCCACGATTTGATAAGGCATCCTGGAAATAATTCTCTAATCTCTTTTTCATTGAGCCTTATATACGGCGGGAAATCGTTATCTTCTATAGAATATGAATCATCGATGACCTCCAAAATAAAGAACCTGGGATCCCCTGCAGATTCGTAATATAGTCGAAGGGATTTAAGATACTCTGATTTAGATTCTTCTGGATTACCGTAAGCGCAATTTACCAGTATTAATATATCACAATTATACGTATTTCCATTTGGGTATTCTGCTGCATAAACAATATCGTCTCTATTGAAGAGCTCTTTTAGACGTTGCTTTGCTTTACTGGCCATAAGATTATCTTTCTCGAAAGAGTAGATGTTCTTATAACCTTGATAACACAGAATGGAGGTAACTGCACCTAAACCACACCCAATTTCAATGACATAACTATTTTTATCTAAAGCCAGGAGTATGGAATATGTTGTTTCCCAATATTTAGGAAACACCGTTTCGCAGAATTGCTTGTTCCATGGAGCAAGAGAATTATCCTCAGAATGCTCCATATTATACGCCCTTAACAATGATTGAAGCCTCTCCATAACTCACAAAATTGATTTAACACATAGTCTTTCCCCTTCTCCAATGCCAACGACAGTTCTTTATCTCTTAAAATGCAAGATTGTAATGACATGTTAGGCAGAACTCTTACTTCGCCATACCTTCTGCAACGGTCAATGTCTTTTGTAAAACATGGGGAATCAATATATAAAACGGTTATTCGGTGGCCATCCTCTACTAACGTATAACGAATGGCTCCAGTACCTTTGTCAATACGGTCAATAGCTCTCTTTTGGAGGAGCGGAAATACATCATCCTTAAACTTTTCACTGCCATTGAGTCCTATTTGAGGCAGCAACTTTAGTGGTAAGTTGTTCGCAATAGCAAAGTCAATTACTTGAATCAATTTGCTTGTATCTGGAGACTGAATAACGGTATTTAACCCGATACAAATACCCGCGTCTTGTACTTTTTTTATCGTATCTAGAATTTTTATATAATTTCCGGAACCTGTACTGTTTTTAAAATCAGTCATAGTGGCAAACGGGAACTGGATGTTGAATTTAACGCGAGTTGCTGATAAGTCTTTAATTTGCTCATCGGTAATTAGAGACAGATTTGTAGCACAACTAACGTCACATGTCGTATTCTCATCTGCATATTGAATCATCTTAATAACCTCTTTATTCAAGAACGGTTCCCCACCACTAAAACACAGTTCAGAAATATCCTGGTCTTTAATATAATCTATCAGAATTCTTAATTGCTCAAATGACATGGTTTGTTGAGGGATGTTCTTTGATTGTCCCTCATTATGACAAAAACGGCATCTATAGTTACAACCATTAGCCACAAGAAATCGTATTTTATCCCAATATATTTTGCTCATGCTAATATGATTTTTGCTCCGTAATACTTTTCCAATTCTTCCTTCCGTTCACCTTGCAAATCCACACCATCCGAATTATACATTTCATATGGCATAATCATCACGTCATTCTTTCCCGGACGAAATTGTTCTCTTATATCACCATGGTTTAATAGGCCTGCTACTGATACTGAGCCGCCATAAAGGTGATTCTCAATAAGATTAGTTTTGACATTCGGCATATTACTGAAAGCTTTTGTAAAATAGTCATATCCTGATAACGGACAAATGAGATTGACGAAAGTTCCTTCCGGCAAATCCTTAATGATCTTCATCTGAGCCTCGATTCTTTCATCGGCCTCGATAAAATACTCATTATTGCCACCCCTAAATGCATCTTTCAGAATAGGAACTGTGAATATGACATCTGGGTAGTTGGCCTTGATCCATTGAATACAAGTTTCATAATTATCTATACTCGCCTGAGAAAATTTCTTCAAACGGGACTGGGAAATGGAAGTATGCTCCATTCTTCTTACCAGGATCTGCCGTACCTTCTTATTAACTCCCAATTCATAAAGCAACTCAAGATCCCTCTTAACTTCATCCAAGTTCCCAGTAAAGATTAGAGTACACTTATTTAGAGGGGCATGTTTTAAAAGGTACATAGTTCTTTCCCTCTCTGAACGTGGTATAATTGCCTCTCTCTGTTCCTGCATGGTAATTAAAGACAAATCAATGCCATAATTACAAATGCTATTGAGGAAATCCAACTTGTCTTCGCGTATATAGGCACCCGTGGTTACCGTTGTCACTTTTTTAGTCGGGAAATATTCAGAGGTAATCTTTATGAAATCATATATCTTGGGGTGAAGAAATGGATCTGTGTGGGGAGCAACGAGGACTCCAGCACCAAGTCTAACATAGTTAACACTAGGATTAACGTACTGAAAGCCTTTCAACAAATCCTCCTCGTCAATCTGTGGAATCCTTGGATAGTGTCCTAAATAGGAGTCGGTGTGTACTTTGCAGAACACACAGCCAATTCCACAATACTGACTAAGTATTGGAATATTCCCAAATGTTGCAATTTCCATTCGAAATGCCTCAAACTGTTCCTTATTAAGTATCATGAACGACCTTTATTAGTAGTTATTTCTTGTTTATAATAGACATAATACGTCATCTATAACAGCTTCTCTCACTGCAAAATTTTTCAAATCATCTTTGCATAATGATAGTTTTATGGTCCTACATAGAGGCTCTTCTGTTTCTCCATATTTGTCTACACACATAGATGATAGTTTTTTCTCTACTATATTAAAAATACGAGTTTTGTTTGATATAATATTGCATTCCAGACATTCCTTGCCATTCCAATTTATTAGAAGTGCTGTTCCTTTAGGAATAAAGATGCGCGTTTTGTCTGTGATAGCCAATGCAAACGTATACTGGATATATCCATCTAACTCCAAATCATGCTTTGCTGTCAATTTGTAATTTGATGAAGTGTTTTGGGGAGTGTATGAGTTGAACAACTTAAAGATCTCTAATAAATCCGGAGAAAGCCTTGAAAGGACTTCATCTATATATACCATAGGAATATCTTTATAATACGCTGCAGCTATAGCGCCAGAAATACTAGCTTGGGTGTCAGCATCACCACCTAAAGATACTGCAAGTCGAATAGCATCTTCAACACTGTTAGATTCCAAAAATGCTATAATAGCTTCTGGAACGCTTCCATTACATGTTGCATCAAAGACATAATCTTTCCTTATACTATTAACAGTACGACTTAAGTCGTATCCAAATTCATTTTCAATATATTCTTTTATGCATTCTTTATGGAAACCTTGATATGCAAAAAAAACAGCAGTAGCGACAGCTTGCGCACCCTTAATACCTTCCGGGTGATTGTGTGTTATAATAGCGGATTCTTTTGCTAGTCTCAAAGTGTCACATAATGAACAGGCAGTTACCCCTATAGCACTAACACGCATCGCACTGCCATTCCCCATGCTGCCATAAGGTTGAGGGTTGGGGTCTCTGAGCCATTTTTTGAATGAATGCCCAAAACCTACATCAATATATGTTCGACCTAATTCATGGACAATGTCTTTTGGGTCTGATTTCGGATTAAGAATCCATTTGGCAATGGCTAACGTTAATACTGTATCATCAGTAAAAGTACTGTCATCTTTAAACAACGGGAAATCGGTACTCTTTATACGAGTACCAGCCAGTTCATAAGGTGCTCCAACTATATCACCTAATATAGCACCAATGATTGGTAATGAATGCTTTTTTATTATCATACTAAATGATTCTATATTATTGAGCAATTATTCTTTCTGCAAATATACAAATCTTCCCGTTTGTTTAGGCCATATATGCCAAAATCTTTATAGAAATTACATACTTCGACACTAAAACCGACACTTTCGAGAAGCCTGATATAGTCTTTATCATTATATATTCTTTCATGATACCCATATCCATATGCTAGTTCTCTTTCTGCTTTTGATTGAACATTTGCATGCTCAACGGTGCTTGAGATCTTGGTTATAGGTACTTGTAGGATAGCAATACCACCATTTCCAAGTATGCGAAAGACCTCATTTAAGGCCCCTAAATCATCTTTTATATCACATATCACATGGTTACAAATAACATAATCAAATTCGTTATCTTTAAACGGAGTACTGCAGATATCAACATATCTTACTTCACCAATGAACTCCTGATTTTGGAGAAAGGCATCACCGGCAATATAATTATTGGATTTGGAGAGTAACCATCTCTGGAGGTTTGGCTCTGGCGCGATATGCAGTATATTAGAGTTTATGAGCCTCTCCGGCTGTTCTATTTCCTTTAAGAAGGTGTAAACGAGCCTTTCCTTGTCTGTCGATTTGCATTTTGGACATTTGGCCGCTCTTCTTCCTGCTCCAATAACTTGCAGCTCTTGGAGGACGGGGAATCGATCGGCACCCATCAGTTCTAATGGACCTTTATATCCGCAAAACGGACAACAAAAGACAGTCTCTGTTTCACTCATAGATTAACGTTTTAATATACAGAATAATCTTGGCCATCATTGCATCTGGCACATAACCCAATCCTATTATTCTCCAACAATGCCATTCTGTATTCATCGTATAGTTGGGCATTCCAGCAATCAGTTAGGGAGTCTCTCATGACATTTCCAAAACAGGTGTCATACATAAAATCGTCACAACACAACAGGATGTCACCATTAAAAGCAATAGTCAACTTTCGGAATGGATAGTTGCAGAATCCCAGACCTTCTTTTTCAAATTCTTGGGGAATGTTGCCTGCATAATTGGGCAATTCCTCATCTAATCTGCGTTTTTTGAAGTACACCTTAGGATTATTTCCATAGGCTTTATACACTTCTTCAACTGAAGGAGACCACTTGTCTGGATAAGTGTCCCTATCCCCTCTATAATCGTTAATATTTATATTGTCTAACCCTATAGAGAATAATCTATCCATAATCTCAACAGTCAATAAGCGACCATTAGTGGTTATGTCTAGGAATAACCGTTGCGATTTGCTTTTGGCATACTTTATCATATCCTCCAATCTGTCTTCCAATAGAGGCTCATTTGACAGCATTAATGCTACTCTGCCGTTATATCCAATAGAAACCAGCTGGTCAATAATAGCAGTATAACATTCCCAAGTCATAATGCCTAATGGTTTTTTGTTGAATGCATGAGGGCAGAATGGGCAATGGTTATTGCAGTCAGTTCTTGTCTCAATCAAGACCTGCTGAAACATCGGAAAATGACCATGAGATTCATAATAATCCCTTAAATAGGTAATATCTGAATCATGAGGGTTTCCACCTCGAACGGACACGTTATTAACTTGTTGTATCATATAAAATCCTCCAAATTAATTGTTTTTTTTGCGTTATAGCTTATATCTGTAATACAATTATGCCTCACAGCTACTAGGGCCAAATCATATTCTTCATTTGGAATATCACTTACTGAAGTGAGAATCTTTAATCCATAGATATTCTTAACATCTTCCTTATTAACAAGGGGATCATAGCAATCAATGCTATTGAAAGCTGTAGACAGTAGACTTAGCAAATCAGCAATTTTGGTGTTTCTAATATCACCGACGTTCCTTTTATACGAAAACCCAAGAATAAGAATCTTCAAATCGACACGTTGGGGATTCTCTTTTTTTGCAAAATCGATGATTCGTTTAGCTACATGTTCCACTTTTGCCTCGTTGATAGACCTTGCTGTTTCAACAAGCTGTAAAGTAGTATCTTTTTCTTTAGCTCTTGCAAGAAGATAATATGGATCAACACTTATACAATGCCCACCAACCAAGCCGGGAAAGACTTTTGCAAAATTCCATTTGGTCGATGCACAGTCAGTAACCTCTTGAATGTTTAGTCCTTCAACTTTACAATACTCAGAATACTGGTTAGCAAGGGCTATTAAAACATCTCGTTGTACGTTTTCGTACATTTTTGCGGCTTCGGCAGTCTTTATAGAGCTGGCCTTGATAATTTCAGTATTGAACACTTCATGGTAAACACTACATATTATTTCGAGTGCTTTTTCGTTTTGAGCAGATACGATTTTGGGGGTATTTGCCAATGCGTGTTCGTTATCTCCAACATTGACCCTTTCAGGAGAATATCCAACGAAGAAATCACAATTACTCTTCAATTTGCTTCCAGACTCCAAAATAGGGATACATAGTTCTTCCGTCGCTCCAGGATATACAGTAGATTCAAAAACTATGATATCGCCAGCCGAAATAATTTGAGACAACGACAAACAGGCTTCTTCTAAAGCGATGGTATCTGGCTGCATCTTGTCATCAATTGGCGTAGGAACAGTTATAATATAGAAATTACAATTAGAAATACTACTCCATGAGCTACTAATGGCACATCGCGCTTTCAAATTCGTTATCTCAGAGGGTGTAAAAATTCCTTTCGTGTCAATCCCTGATGATAGTTGTTGAATGCGTAAATCATCAATGTCTAGTCCCCGACAGGCATATTTGCAGGAGAACAATGACAAAACAGGTAGCCCAACATACCCCAATCCAATAACCCCAATTCTTATATCTTGTGTATTCATATTATATTACGGATTCAACTAAACTCCTTAACAAATGGCAAGAAATTTCCATGAGGATTATGTTCTCTATATGTATTCTTATCATCCACTATAGCAAATACGATCTTATCAAACTGATTTTTGAACTCATCTTCTTCTAAAACTTTGTGAAATATCTCTGCTACATGCTCAGGAGGATTAGCAAATGCTCCACAACCTAGCGCACCCAATACCATGCTGTCATGATTGTGAAATAAAGCGATACGAAATATTGTACGAATCTTTTCTGATAAACGTAATTCATCATTAGCATTTAATCTGTTTGTATCAGTCAGCTTTGGCCGATATAATCCTGCTGTTGATAATACGGAAATCTGCATAGGATCATCCAAATAAAGATAACCACTATTTTCATCATCGCGAAAAACATAAACCCCAGAAGAATATATTGCACCTAGATCTTCACTTAAAGGATATTGTGCTTGCTGTTGCTTTATGTTACATAATCCTTTTTCGAGGAATGGAAGACAATCCTTGTGATAATCTTTGTAAAACTGATATAGAGAAAGGAACAAAGATGTGCGACGGAACAAGGTATCCTCTTGTGTACCACCTTGAATCAATCCAAAGCCAGGAATTTTTCGATTTGCCATATTAAGAAGAATCGGGTTTAGCCCTAGCTCTTTAAACCTTAAGGATTCTCTTAAACAATCATTTTGCACTACTTCTATTTGAGTATGTTTGTTATACCTGGCTTTAAATGGAATCAAATGCTCATCATACAAGATTGATTTGCAATTACTAAAATCAAAAGAGATATATCCTTTCTCTTTTGTCATATAGCCACCAGAAAGAACACTTCTGACAGTATCCTCATATACGTTTAACCTAATCACCTTTAATTCAGATGGAGTAGCAGCCACTTTGCGCTGAAGAAAATCATCCTCATTCCACATAATCAGTACACCTCTTTTAAATTCGCCAATGTAGTTTGAATATTTTCAAACAGCCCACATTCTTCTCTCATATCAGCTGAGTACCAAATTTCGGTGACTTTTATGTTCTTTATTTCAGTTCTGAATTGGTCTGCAGAAATCTTTGATGTAAGATATTGAGTCATCAGTGCATACACATGCTCTATATAGGGACCAATACATGACATTCTTTCAATTTTAGCTCTTTCCATTTTTATTGCTATTTAAACCTTATAATGTATATTTCTATCTTAATAATTATTCCCGTTAATCCCACTCTCCATCACTTTCTTTATTTATGTTTTTTGCCGCATTCGTTTTTCCACCAATATTTCTATATATGGTACTGGACAATGTGTCAAGAAGATTATCTGCTGTTGCAACAGTGTACAAATGACTGTCCTCTTTCACAAATCGTTTCAACGAAGCCATATCTGCATTTTCTCCAAGAGCTATGGCATATTTGTTAGCTAATGAAAAATAACGATTATTGTCAAGTAAAGTAATTCCAGAATCGTAATCGTCGGTTGGGCACCCATCAGACAATACGATAATAATTATTTCTTCTCCAACAATGGAGTGTTTGTTTAATGCGACATCCAGTGCTTGGCATGCTGTGCCAAGAGGTGTCATTCCGTTAGCTTTCAACTCTTTCCATCCAAAATCCATAACAGACTTTGGAGAATCATACATCCATTGGGCTGTTTTGCCGAACGTCATGACACTCAATTCAATTTGTTTTCCATCGAAAGCTGCACCTTGAAGAGTAACAAGGATATTGCTCATAGCATCATTTAAGGCGCCTATTTTAGCTCCTTCCATGCTACCGGATGTATCGAGTAGAATAAAGAACTTCATTTATATTACCTTTACAACAGCTAAGATATTCAGTATTATTGATATTATCAGGCCTACCACAAGTATCAATATCAACTTATGCGATTTTTTGCTTGCATCCATTAGTTGCGAAAAGGAACTAGAGATTTGTGATTCTAGATTCTGCCCTAAAGCAACTGTAGCCTGGGTGTTTGCATCAACAGTTCTTGAAAAATGAGCTAATGCAGATTCGATGCTTCCCTGAACTTCTTTCAGAACATCTTCAATCCGTGTGGTAAGATAGTTATACTTCTCCAATAATGATTCCATTTCCACTCTAACCGTTTTCATTGAATCAATATATTGGTCAACACTTTTGGAGAAATCAGTGGCAATTTGGGTTATTACGGTTTTCTGATTCTCAGAAGATTCGCTTAAAGCTTTGTTATAGTCCTCTTTCAGTTCATCTACTGCGGTTCTGAATCCAACGATAATGCCAGATGCTTTCTCAATCTCCTTTACTGTTGCCTCGCGGGTCTTATTAATATTGGCTTCCATTTCAGCAGTCAGATCTTTCCCGCTTTTCTCGATTGTTTTGGAGAAATTCTCATTTGCAGTTTTACATGCATTTTCAAAGTTCTCCTTAATATCTTTGGTTGCTTGCTCAAGTGATGTAATACGAGTTTGAAGAGCCTTGAAAACAACATCTGCTTTATCTGAAACTTCTGTACTTGCGATGCTCTTGCTATTCTGAATATCATCCAGGACTTTTTTCAGTTCTTGATAAATGTCTGTAAAGTCCTGAGTCAGAACAGAAAGTTGAGCTTTTGCCCCTTCATAGGCATTGACAGTTCTTTCAACCTGCTGTCTTGCAGATTCTATACTCTGTAGCTTTTGCTCTAAATTTGATAGAGACTTTAAAATTTCTTGTGAGTCCATATTTGATTTTTTTTGTTATTTCGTATAATTACCAGAGAATGTGTTAACCCAATTGAGATGGCCAGTAAGTTCTGCCTGCAATTCAAGCTCTTCGAAGTGTTTGAAATCCTCGCTAGATGCAATATTTCTTCCTTTTGCATTCAATTCAGACATGAACTTGGCAATCCCTTTATAGAAGGAATCGTTATTCTTCTCCTGTTCCTTAAATGCCAGATAGCCCTCAATAAAGCTACTTTCCAATTCCTCCCTCATATTCTTATTACTACCGACCTTTAATGCAAGAAGACAATAAACATTCAGGAAACAAAGTGCCGCATTGGTATCTGTTGTACCACGGCGTATTAGCCTTACTGCACCTTGTAAGTGCTTAATATTATCCTTTGGTGAGCCAGACACCCCAATAACATCACTATCGACGACTCTCATATATTTGTAGAGTATGTCAAACGATGATACTCGTCCTCGATCAGTTTCATCCAGTAATGAGAATTCTTCATCATTATCTGTCTTATATCCTTCACGAGCATACTTTGAATTGAAATAATAATAGATCTCATCCTTCAAATCCTCATTAATCTCCTTCCAATCCTTGGTGTCATCAATACCTACAAGGCAGAAGTTTCTCATGTCATCGATAGCTCGCTTACGTTTTAATGCGACTTTATCATAAATAAATTCTGTCAAGTAGCCCAAACATTTATGGATCTCATTTTGTCCCTTACGAACACTTGCTTTCTCAACTTCGTTTTCGGCTCTTTCCTCAGAATAGTACCTCATAAGGAAATCTTTTAGTCGGTTGAAATATGATCCATTAGGTTTTCTCGTAGAAAGAATTCTAAATGTTCGGGTTGAGTAATCCTGTGTAAAATCATCAATGAGTCCAATAACACACATGCGATATATTGCTTTGGCTATATCAGCATAGGAATCATCTACATAGGAAATCAGAGTTACCACCTCTGTACCAGGTTTGGAATTAAGCACGACATCAAGGAAACCTTTAGCAGGTATATGTGCATTCGGTTTGTCTTTCTTGTCATTTCCTATAAAATAGACGAGATCCATCTCGCTCCAGAGATAGTACATCTTCTTCTTCTCTTCATATTCTCCTTTAAAATTGTTGTCGAAGAAGAACATGACTGTATTATAATCTGAACCCTGATATTCCAGATTCTCCTTCGGAATTCTCACTTTTATGGATTTAAGATACTCCTGTAGATCTTTATAATACAAGAAACCACGATGGTTCCAATCAACATATCTTAGAACACAATCATTATACTTCGAACAATGGTTACAAGTCCATGCCTGTCGTACACCTTGTGCGTCTTTATTATCCGTATTACATTTAACCCGAACAATATCACTTAATGGATTACAACGGTCAATATACTGTTCATCTATTTGAGCATTATATGCTTCAAGAATCTCCATCAGATCGCTTTCCCTAAACCACTTGCCTCTAATAATGGTCCAAGGAGTACCGATTTTAGAACATCGGTTGCTAATTCTTGCAAGATGATAATCTGACATAAGAATTACAGACAAAGCCATTTTCCGGTCTCTTCCTGCGCGTCCTGCCTCTTGAACAAAGCTTTCCAATGAACTGGAGTAATTCATATTAACAGTAAAACGCACATTAGGTTTGTCAATACCCATTCCAAAAGCTTTTGTCGCAACCATAATTGGTAGTTCATTGTCCCTGAAACGTTTCATGAACTCCATAGACTCGTTCCCTTGTTCTTGCCCCTCTTGTGCCGATCCTGAGAAAGAACCTATATCACATTTCTCACTGAGACGTTCTGAAACGACACTAACGCTTATACCCGTGGTATTCACATGTGGACAGAAGATAATACCTGATTGCTCGTATGATGCCTTACGATAATAATAATTGTCAGGCATATTTACGGCCAATTGGCTTCCATCGAGTCCTTCCAGATTCTCACGCTCTTTGAACCTATCCAAAATGCGTTGTACTGATTCTTCTGACTGTAATTCTCTTATATACCCCGGAACTTTGTCTATATAGTCAACTAAGAATTTAGACTTTTGGTCATTTGTCGTTTTTCTATCACCAATCAAAACTGCTGGGCCATAATTAGATAATTGTCCAGTCGGATCATATTTAGGGTCTTTCTGATATTCGACCTCAATCCTTTCTATTTTGTATTGCAATTCCAATCGGTTACTGTTTTCATAGCGAACAATTGCATCAGGATCAAGAGAGAACGCTCCATTACCAGTCAATTCTCTCTCAACGTCTGATAGAACATCGAATGATGCTGTAGCTGTAAGTCCAAACAGAGATATTGATCCTTCTTTTGCCCTAACGTAACTATACAGGTTGCGTCCTAAGTGTAGATATGAGAATCTAAAATCCTGTCCCCATTCTGAAACACAATGTACCTCATCAATTACTCCATAAGAGAAATACACATTCAGGTCATGCATATTCTGCAATCTTTCCCTGAACTCATAAATACATAATCTCTCGGGAGACATAAAGGTAATTATTACCTGAGAAGACTCCATCAATAGCTCATGCTGAGTTTTTTCTTCAGGGGATAGTTCAGAATTAATATATGTACAACAATCAATACCATTGGAAATAAGACCATCATATTGGTCTTGCATCAAAGACTTCAGAGGATCGATTACCACAGTAATACCAGGCTGGAGCATGGCAGCCAACTGGTATGTCAGTGATTTACCACCACCAGTCGGGAGCAATCCAATAACTCCCTTATTTTGCAATGCTCTGTTAAGGATAGGTAATTGACCCGGTCGAAATTCTTTCTTACGAAATAGCATCTGGAGGAAATATACAAGATGCCATGTCGTATCTTTAATTTCTTCATGTCCTCCACTCTGTCCAATAACTGTAACCGGTTTATACGTTATTCTATCTGTTGTATATACCTCACGTGAGCTATAAACGCATCTTGATGACCTGACATTGAAATAGCAATTATTCTTGGCTTTAAACTCAGAGAATTGTACGTTTTCAGCATCAACAAACTCATCAATGCCAAAGTCTATGACCATATCATAGACAGTGCTTTTGTCTATTTGCTTTGATGCCTTATATGTCTTGTTACCCAAATGTAAGTCAGAGCCATAATACTCGGGCGATAAAACTGTAAGATTTACCTTAGGGAATTTTCTGCCATCGTAATCCTTTGACAGTTCTGTAAGATGGTTATACATCATCTCCAGATCAGCAAACGCCAAAGCTGCACAAGGAACGTCGTTTTCTTTCACCAAAACATTCCATTCATTCTGTTCGATAGAAATATGACCAGTCAGAGCCGCCTCTATAATCACTTTTTGAATTCTAGCAATACCAATGGGCGTGTTTCGCAGAATTTTCTCATTCTCCTTTAATATAGAACTGTCCGTACATGGAAATGAAATCGTGCCGTATTTCTCTAATTCATTTGAGAATGATATGACCTTATTCATTACATCCTCAATAAACGGCGAGCATTTTGTTGGTAAGCCTCTAGTAATAATATTACTCAAAACCGCCAATATAGGATCTATATCCTCATAGATACTTGCTCCTATATCGAAAGGCGCAAGGACTTCAAATGAAGACATACGTTTCCAGTATTTTTCGTCCCCCTTATTTTTGCTGTCCAAATCACCAACGGCATCAAGACGATATGCACCAAAAAATTGTTTTGGAGGATAATATGATAGTGGAACAAGGAAAGGCTTCCCCTCTTCTCGGATGACCTGAAACCCTTTTGCTACACAGCCATACCATTTACCACTTGATAACTGTCGGTACTGACCAATTTTGATATTGACGAAATAATTGCCACCCTTTATTTCAAAATAACGCAAGAAAGAATCAATGCGCTCATTTCCGAAATTCAAAGGCCCTACACAAACAAAAAAATGTCGATAGCCTGTTGAGCCAACCATCAAGGCCAAATCCTTCAAATCAATTTCGGGAATATCAAGTATATTAGAGAACAAATGAATACAGATATTCTCTTCTACGTGAAGACCTGTAAGATACTCCCCCGAAAAGTTCTTGTCAACAGGAGGGAGGTAGTTATTCAGTGCTTCAACATATACATCATCACCAACAGCTAATGAGACGTTAACTTTTGCCCGGTCTAATGCAGCTTTAGAAGGTTCAATCAAAGTGACCTTTTGAAGCTTTCTTATCAGTCCTTTCCTCCTAAGTTGATCTATCATGAAAACACTGGCAATACCCTGACCACATCCCCAGTCAATAATCTCACAATTTGAATCTATATTATTGAAAGGGAACTGATTAATAGCACATTCTAATTTGCCTTTGTGCATTTCACCATAAGCAGCGAGATAGCAGCAAAGTTGTGCATCATTATCTAGTCTTGCAGTACCATGATTAAGACCAGGGCATGCCCATGGCCTGCTTTTATATTCATGCGGTACATTTTCCCATGCAGTCCTTATGATATGCTCAAAGGTCAGAGGGTGATATGTCTGTATGCTGTCAATATAGCTCATTCTTTGTTCTCTCCTAAGATATTCTCACTATCTGGATTTAGTCTATGACTCTTCCAGTTTCTAACTGCCACTGCCTTGCTTGTATTTGCATAACAGTATTCGCATAGGTGTGGACAAGTATTATATTGGCCAATATCCTTACTTATTATACATCCGCAGAACTGTCTTTGACCTTTGTCCTTATTGTCTTTCTTCCGACATACATACAGTGTATCGGATATTTCAATTGCTCCTTCAGGAATAATAGCTCCAAACTCCTTTCCAAAATGAGATACGACTTCCATACCAAGGAATTTCATAAGTACTGAGTCGTTGTATGCAATCCTTGCTATGAGCTCCTCATCAATGCAGTGATTTGGTTTAATGTTATATTGTTCCAGATTGATCTTTTCTGCGCAAGTTGCAAGTGTATATCCCCATCTTTTATTCAAAGAATCCAAACCTACTGCAAATTGGCGCATCGTTTCCTCTGAAAACAGTTGGTAGTTTATTTTATTGGATTCAAGATTGTTCTTCACCTTCCTGTACTCCAATATATCAGCAAAACTAAATACCAACTTCTCGGTAAATCCTTCTAGCTGGTTGCCGATATTTTCGACTTTCTTCAATAACTTCTCCACAGTTATTTGGTCAGTAAGGATAAGAGGATCAAATCTCCAAACAACTCTTCCTTTACCGAGCCTCTTAACTAACTCCTTGAAAGTCGCAATGCGTTTATCAAGTGCTGGCACCCCCTTTTCAAGACCTTCTTCCTCATAATCATTCAGAGAATACTGAACATAACAATTGATATTTCTTTCTTTTAGATAATCAAGGTATGGAATCAGTGGCTCTGGATTTTTTGACCAAAACACAATAAAACGCGTCTTTTCATAGCTCACATAACTCTGAACCCCATTAAATGGATTAGTCCATGCCGAATAGCCTTTCTTTAATCTATTAAAGAACCATTCTGCGTAAAATGCAGGTATATCTGTGCTTCTACTTGCAGATACAATTACAGGTGCTTGTGCATCGGCAACTTTACCATTATCTCGAACGATCTGAACTTTTTCCCACCCCATAACATTAAAAATTACCAATTAATGACAAAACATTCATCAAAAACCAAGGATCAAAGCCTTGCATTGTCATACGCTTTTGATTGGCTCCATCCTTATGAACTTCTATTCCGTCTGAATATGGTGAAATACCAACTATTTTATTATATGGTACTTTTACGCTTTTTTGAGGCGAATAGAATATAAGGTTTTTGTTCGTTATATAAAGAGAACCGACACCGTTGAGTTCCATGGAGCTATGCTCGACGGGATGACCTTTCATACCACCAGTACGATAATAGACTCCCTTAATTATTCGGAAGCTAAATCCTCCACTCCTTCCGACCCATTCTTTTGTAATCTTCTCCTGATAAAGACTCACACCGTTATATGTCCATAAAATCGTTTCATTTCTGCCAAGAATAATAGGAGCTGCAATATTTGTTCTTGGTATAATGCCCCGTTGAATATCTTTCAGAATAGACATTTGTTCCAACTTGCTAATCTCACTATTTTGATACTGTGCAGGAAGATTGTTCATTGGAAGAGCCAAGAACTTGATGTAATCGTCTATTTTTTGCTGTTCTGCATCTGATAGAAAACCATTTTTCAAAAAATTGGTTGCTGCTTTATCAAGAACGTACAAATAGGCATCCTCAATATTCGCCTGTATCATTGGGAATTTGCTCAGAACCTTCTCGCATCTGTTGTGGGCTGTCTGAAGTGGCAACTTATCCGTAAAATACTCAACCATAAAGCCCCTCATGAGTTTTTTCGTAAACTCATCAACAGCTCCATTTTTATTGATTTTGCTATATGATGTACCTACAGCCAAAAGAAATTCATCCATCAACTTCATTGAAGATGGTGAAAAAGGTCGATGAATACTTGCAGTATATTGCCTAATCTCCTTGTCACAAATACCGCAAATGTCATCTTCTGACAAATATGCATCTGCAACAAGCCGGGCTTTTGTACGTTGCACATCCGCACCAGTAGCTCGGAGAGTAAAATACGAGCTAACAACAGCTTCGAAGTCTTTCAATCCCTGCTCGTGTTTGGATTTGCATTCGTCATGTGAATGTGAAAACCATCCAGCATCTTTTCCGCAATACTTACAAGTACTCATTTTACTTATTTCTTATTTTTCTTAAAATGTAGATTCCTTTGATTCTTATTGGACTTGTGATTTGTTGGGGTATGTTTCTGCTGCCCTCTAATAAATCTGCTCAGTTCCTCATCAAGTTCTCTGATTCGTGCCTTAGCCTTTTTGACTGCATTTTCAGCCTTTTCTTTGTCTTTTTGAGCATATCCCAAGTTAATCTGTTGCTCTTGGTTGAGTTTCTCTGGATTTCCAAATGAATCAATCTTAGACATGCAAGCCGCCAACTTTTCTTCCGCTTCTTTAACGAGAGAATGTTGCCATGCTTGTTGGTATGCGATTAATATTGGAAAGACCTTCTTGTCTTCAGTATCCGTATAGACACAAGCAACAGACATATCATCCTTACTACCTCTCGCGCTAATAATCGGAAACGACTTTTTCAAGACCTTGAAGGCAGTCTCATTCCCTGATTTTATAGCTTGTTTATAAAGCTGGATATAGAAGTTGTTAAGTACCTCACCGTCACCGAAGGAATCGTCCAACCCGTCAGAGCCCAAAAATACAGCTAATGGAAATTCTCCATTTGCTTGATAGCAATAGCGGAATTCCTCAAGAGCATGGGAATCGCACAACGATGTCGTTTTATTCAGGAAACACTTGTCATCCCACGGAATTGGCTGGGTGCATACTAACTTACCATCATCAATAGACATAAAAATACACTTACCATCACCGATATGGAAAGCAAACCAATAATCTGGTGTTTGTACGTATGCCATCAAAGTGCAACCATATGTCTTTTCAAAAGTCGCATTATCATCATTAAGCTTATCACGATATGCATCCAAATATTTCTGATTAACGTGATTAAGTTCCCAATCGGTTAATTCCCGATTTCTCGCATCTTCTGCTATCGCATTGTTCCACCTGCTTATTATGGATGAAAAGAGCCATGTAAGCTGCTTGTGTTGTTTGCTTTTTAATTGCTCATCAGTAGCAGAGTCCTTACTATACGATGTAAAAGTTGCATCTTCAAAGAAAGAATCAGGCAAGTTTTCTACCAACTCACATAGTGCGCTCCGGGTAATATTGACTGCCAATTCAGAACCGATATGACTACGGAAATACGGCTCACCCCCATGACCATCACTTATGATGGCCATGGATAGTGAATCCGAACTTTGAGCATAGGCGAAGTCCTGACATGGCTTGTCAGTCTGCAAATGACTATCGCCTGTTTCACGATGATATATATTATTCATATATTATCAAAAAAGCCTATTCCCAGTCATCCCAGTTGTCTTGTTTGGCAGGAGCAGGGTTATTTGCAACTTCTGCACCGGTAACATCAGCAGCAGCTTTCTGAATCTCTTCAATCACCTGGTCCTGCTTGGTTGTGTCTGCCGCAGATGTACTCTTACTGCCAATTTGTGAAGAAGTGATAGCAATAATGCGAATCATTTGTTTTAATGCATCAATGTTATGCACGGTAATCACAGCTTCTGGAGAATTTGTAAATGCAGCAAGTACATTCTGATCAGCATCATTGCCTATAGCTATGGCGATCTTAATAGCATTCTTAAACCAGTTGTTCTCCTTCAGAGTCTTCAGCCCAGCCTCGAAATTATCTGTAGGAACACCATCCGAAAGAAGGATAATTGCAGGCGCATAATAACCGCTTCCAGTTGATGTTGGCATAAAACCGCCATTACGTGACAGTTTCTTGTTGAGTTCCTTACAAGCTTCACCAAGAGAAGTCATTCCTGATGCTTGCACTTTCTGCCAAATGAATTCCTTGGCATCTTTAGGAGTGTCATACAACCAACGTGTTCCAGTTGAAAACTCTAATGCTGCTACATTGATTTCAGCATCAGGATTCTCATCTGAAATGTCACCGACCATAGGTAGCACATTTTCAATAGCATCATTAACACTACCGATTTTCGCACCTGTCATACTTGCAGACGTGTCAATCAAAAAGAAAAGAATCATTTTTCTTCTTGGAATACTCTCATTTTCAATAAGTCCCATAATTTCAAATTTTTAAAGTTATTAATATGTTATACGATTTCACCTTTAACCATTCCACCAAAACTAACCTTTAAACCGACCTTAACAGGCATTACCATACCTGGATCGATAGATTTCAGTTTGCCACTTGGAGTTTCTACAGTCCAATTCGATGTGGTAATATTCTTCAATTGAACAGGATAACGATCACCGGGTACTGATATCACCTCTATATCAGGTTTATTATCCAAATCAATATACACCTTGGTTTTAGGAGTCAACAAAATAGTTCTATCGGCCAGTTTTAAAGATCCTGGCAATGCGAGTGACTTGTTACAACAAATGCACTTCGGAGCTGTAAGATCTTCTATGAACGTTTCTTGGTTACATAGAGGACATACTACTAACATATCGCGCAGTTTCTGAATTGTCTGTTGCCATTGCCTTTCCAACATTCGTTTCGAAGGATCTTTTAAGCATTCTTGGCTAAACTCGTGTTTGAACGCATTCCTTAATAGTGCAGGGAAGGCTGGCCAACGTTTCAATACATTATTATGTACTCCACGGACAGGACGATTGTTGCTAATGTTATCATCATAAATGAAAGTTGCGTCACTCCCATAAAACATCTTCTCATACTTTTCTGTCATACAAGGACATTCAAGCACTCTCGCTCCCTCCAACGGATGATTACCATAGAACAACAAGAACAATACTACAGAAAGTGAGTATCTGTCTGTCTGCTTGCTGGGCATTTCTTTGCCAATAACGACCTCTGGTGCCATATATCTTGCCTTACCAAGAATGCCGGAATTATCACCTTCTGGTCCAACATTATCATTATCACAAATTAAAACATCGCCAGTAACAGGATGGATAAAGAAATTGCCATCATTTAAGTCTTGATAGCTTAATCCAGCGAGGTGAAGTGACTTAAACCCTTCACAGATCTTCATTGCGGCATTAACAATGGCATCAAAGCTCTTAAACTGAACTTTTGCCAGCAGATAATGACCAAACTCATAATACCCCTGTGGTCGTAGTTTCATGACATAGCCAAAAGAACTGTTTTGCACAGTAGTCAAATACTCTGGCCACAAGAAGGCATCAGATGGTGCTCCCTTACTGATATTGTTCTCCAGATTCTTGTAGAATCGAATGCCTGGATGAGTGGAATACCATTTTAAAGCCATTTGTTGACCTCCAACTTCAACTTGATAGACAATGCCTTGTCCACCACGACCAAGTTCCTTAATGATCGTTGCCGACATTCCATTTGTCAGGCTGACCTTTTCATTCGGTTTCAAATCTTTCATTGTTACTATATTTTTATATTAAAATCCACCACCAGAGAGATCTACTGCTTCAGCAGGAGTAAGACTGCTCGAATTGCCGCAATTCGGGCAGGTAACGACCTCTTCATCATGATAACAAACCACTTTCTTACAGCGATTACAGATATAGAATTGCTTAGAACCGCAATATGGACATCCGTTAAATTCCGGATCATACATTACAGCTCCACGAACACTTGTCTGGTCATATCCCTCCCGCTTGGCTTGGTCGGGATTGATCTTAAAAGCCCAAGTAAATGCATAACATCCTTGCTGGGGATTAACGGTAATACCAAATGGCTTCTTCGTTTCCTCACACATTGCCATGATGGCAAAGGCATTTTCATTCAATTTTGACATAGGCGTTATACATTTTTAGTTTTCATATACGTGACCATAAATTCCTTGCATTTACGTTTGTCCTGTCTGGACGACGCAATGGAATAGGTGTTATACTTTTCATAAATATCCAGACCACGACCAAGTTGAATAGTCCAGCCTGTATCAGTCTTAATACAACGGTCATGGAAATCCTTAAACTTGTATTCAAACTCTATTCCGTAGGACACCAAATCGTCCTTGATGTCATCCATCTTGTCAATGAGGTCTGGAATCTTAGTTTCCTCCTCGTTAGTGATAAGAGTGAGCTTTAGATCATCAACGGGACGTGTATCAATCAGCATCGTAACGAACTCCATAAAGTTCTTAATCTGCCAAGAAGTACGGATATACGGGTCTTCTACGGTTATTTCATTAGCGTTGGCAAGATACGAAGCAAATAACTTTTCATAAGTCACACCTGTCTGTCCCATACGGAAAGAGAGATTCTGTTCCCTAAGAACAGGAATCCTTGGACGCTTCTCTGATTCTTTAGACTCGTTTTCTCCACTTTGTGAGGAATCTGGCGTAGCAGTTGCATCTGCATCCGTCAACTGTGTTGGGGCTGCATTGACTGGAACAATCAAAGCGTTGCTGACCTTTTCTAAGGTTTCAACGTTGATTTCCATGCCATTTTTCAGATTGATATACTTGAAAATGGCAGGTTCTGCCTTGAAGGTCTCATCGATTACATACAGTTGATCTTTCACACGCTTTCTGCTTTCAGCGGCAAAGTCAACCAATTCATATGCTTCTGCATCTGTAATCTTCCCATCGGGATAAAGCAGCTTCATCATTCCTGAGAAGGTCTTACGGATAGCCAAGTGATCTCGTTCAGATAACGAACCGTCAAACTTTGCATAATCTTTCAGAAGACCAGTCCAGTCTTTATTACGCATCTCATGCAATACCGCAGCTATGTAATCAGTTATCAATCCATAGCCCTTCGAGAAACTATCCTTCTTTAACATCTTGATTTCCCATCCAGGGTTATACAAGTGGATTCGGTCAAGGAATGCACCTTTGATAAAGGAGGTTGGAATTGACTCAAACAAATGGGTGTTCTTAAGCATGTAAGGGACTGTATGCTTTGTGTTACCTACAAAGCTCATAGAAGCACTGGCCTCATGGGTTCCCTTACCACGGTTAAACGATTTGTTGGCCAAATAGTTCTGCATAGTGTCAATCAGCACGGCATCCACAGCACGTCCTTTCTGTTGCTCGAACTCATCCCATGCTACAACATCCCAGTAGCCCACAAGTCCAAGTTCTTCACGTTTCCCCGACATACGGACAAACAATCGTGCTGATGTTACGTCACCACCGCTGACCAGTACTCCATAAGGCGACAGTTCCTGGAATACATGGCTTTTACCTGTTCCCTTAGGACCAAGCTCCACAAAGTTGAAGTTGTTTTCAACATGAGGAAGCAGACGAGCCAAAGTAATGAACTTTTCGCGACGGTTCATTGGTTCTGGATTCAGACCGACGGTATGCATCATAAAATCAATCCATTCATCAGTTGTAAAGTATTGACGTTGATTTATAAAATCCTGTAAGTCAATATTTGAGATTTGGATAGGCTTCAAAGTCTGAATATCCCAACGAACCTTAATGTCCTCTCCCTGCAAATAGCCAATAGTAACTATACACCACACGCCATTCCCTGACAAAAGTTTGGGATTTGCCTTGACGTATTGAGTACCAATGGGCACATGAGTCAGTCCAAGATTAGCGAACTCAGCTTCATACTGATCTGCTTTCTCGTTCAAAGTTACAGAAATCTTGTCGATTACACGATAACGACCAGCCTCACGTATCTTACCTTTCACCGACTCAGACTCAGCACGGTGAACATAGTTGTTCTGAATAACTTGCTTAACCTTCTCCAAACCTTGCTCAATAGCATCTTCGTCATCTGTGGCGCAATATTGGCCTAACAAGTACTCCAGCACGTAGGTTGGAACAGGCAGACCACCTTTCACTTGGAAAGCGAGGTCTTTTCTCACCACTTTGCCTATAAAGGCACTCATTATCTTCTGCTGTAGTGTCATAATTATAGCAATTTAAAAATCTTGTTCAATCATTGTATTATTCTTCACCGTCTCTTTAATTAGAGGATTTAACCTGTCATCTACGTCATAGATGCGAAGCTGAAGTACACTTGAACTAACTGATTTACTCAGATTCAGGGTTACTTCAAACACGCGGTTATTTAGATTGGCAGAATCTGCGCTATTCAGTAACAGTTCCTTTTCAATAGTTACTGGATTGTCACCGTTGAACACCTGGCAAACCACCTTGCGTTCCATGACTGTCATCGATACAGCCTCAGACTGAATCAGATGGAATTTTAATCGGCTGCTAACCATATTCAGATTATGGTTCATCAAGGAAACACCGACTTTTTCAGTCTTGTCTGTCTGACGCTCTCTACTTCTTATAACGGGAATTATCATTTCCTGAAGAGCTGCACCACCATGAGCAAAGTTATAACCGCCAGGAGCTGCCAGCCGATTTGTTCCTACTGGTACAGCAACATATGTTGGCGAAGAAGAAGTGATTCCGGAAACTTTCTCCAATGGCATTTTCACTATGCCATCTATCTGCATCATACTATTAGTCAGATAGTATCTGGTCTTCTTTTCAATGCATGCTTCACTGATGCTATGCTTATCTTTCTCCTCAAAGCGTATATCGTTATAAATAAATCCGTGATCAGCGGTTACGACAACATTTGCCACGTTCATGGTAGCGTGAAGTCGTTTCACTAAAGCCGTCAATTGATTGATAGCTGTTCGACAGGAACGGATAATCTCAAATGGATTCTGGGGATGGCTGTTTTCGTCAATTACATCATGGAATATATAAACAAGTGGATGTTTGAATAGTTCACGATTGCTTGTTTGGTCGCCATTCATCACATCTTCATACTTCACACAGACAGCTCCATCTTTATATCTTGCTAAGTGGGCAGTGCGTTGTTCTGTAGTGACAAGCACCTGTCCATCGATAAGCATTTCAGCTCCTTGCAGTTCTAAAGTACGATGTGGTAATAGTGCTGTTTTGCAGTACTTGGTTTCTGTTGGAAGCATAGCTTTATAAGGCACAAGCGTTGCAATATGCTTTTCTTTTGCCAGTTCTTGCATTAACTCTGCAGCCACCTCATAGCGTAAAGCATCTGAGATAATAACCACTTGTTTCGTACTGATATTGCTTTCCTTGTTAAAGAAATCCTCCTGTTTTCCTATACTTAAGCTATCAAACAGGTCTTCACGTTCCATTACGCAAGTCAGCCACTCTAGATTTAAGACATTAGCCAGTTTTGCATATTCTTGGTCTAATTGATTCTTCGTGTCATTGATTGTCTGCTCAATGGGATTTTCCTTGATAATCAGGTCATGATATGCCTCCAAAGAGTGACGATAGAACATATCTGCAAGATAAAGGCCGTTATCTTTATCAACATATTTCTGCAGATACTCTTCTGGTGAATTCAGTTTCAGGGTACCAACAGTCTTGACCTTCTCATAATATAGTGCCACTAATTCGATGAATTTGATGACAACCTGAATATCCGAATGTGCTGAGAATTTTAATGCCAAGTTACGCATTCTGTCATTTACCTCGTCAGGATCAGACATGAGTTTCTTTTCCAGAATCTCTTTTAAAATAGGCCAGCATAATGCCTCTGGCATATAATTGTACTGAGCATCTATACCGTAAACACCGATAATCTCCTCTTCCTTGATGTCCTTGCCTAACTCTACCATTGCCTGACTGAACTTCTCTGACCACTGGCGGTTTTGCAGCCCATACTCATAGACCTTGTTTTGGCCTTCGAGCATCATAGGATTTTTAATCTTATATTGTTTGTAGTTGTCACCTGACGCAACGTCAAGTAGCTGGGTGATACTATTATATTTCAAGCATTCAGCCACTTCCTTCATCTTCAGTTCAGAATTTGGATTGTAGCTCCTGTCGAATAATCTCTTTAGTTTAGCATCCACGGCTTTCTTGGCATCCAGATTCTTTGAAAGGCGATGGAAGAAGTCCGTACGCTTCTTCTCTTCCGACTGTAAGCCAAGAACTAACATGCGAACAATAATTGGTTCCCAATCCAGCAACTTCTTTTCGCCCAGGTAAGAAG
>Ga0326511_10000440_pt1 | contig 36193 bp, 29 predicted proteins | sample 0_2496_0518_D_FD_203701 | JGI IMG/M metagenome (GOLD analysis project Ga0326511, IMG submission 203701) | Bovine rumen microbial communities from UC Davis, California, United States - 0_2496_0518 | ecosystem: Host-associated > Mammals > Digestive system > Stomach > Rumen | place: USA...
AGGTTTCTATTACCTTATGGGCGATATTGCAAGACTTCACTCAGCTGTTATCTCTTATGCTAGAGATTTCATGATTGATAAGGGATTTACTTACTGCATTCCTCCATACATGATCAGAAGCCGTGTAGTTGACGGTGTTATGAGTTTCGCAGAGATGGATTCTATGATGTACAAGATTGAGGGTGAGGATCTTTACCTTATCGGTACAAGTGAGCACTCAATGATTGGTAAGTTTATCGACACAATCACAGACGAAGATAAGTTACCTATGACACTTACAAGCTATTCACCATGTTTCCGTAAGGAAAAGGGAGCTCACGGTGTTGAGGAGAGAGGTGTTTACAGAATTCACCAGTTCGAAAAGCAGGAGATGATCGTTGTTTGTAAGCCAGAAGAGGCTATGGATTGGTATAACAAGCTTTGGAGCTATACAGTTGAGCTCTTTAGATCACTTGATATTCCAGTAAGAACTCTTGAGTGTTGTTCTGGCGACCTTGCAGATCTTAAGGTTAAGTCTTGTGATGTAGAGGCTTGGAGCCCAAGACAGAAGAAGTACTTTGAGGTTGGCTCATGCTCTAACTTAGGTGATGCTCAGGCTAGACGTCTCAACATCAAGGTTAAGGGTAAGGATAAGAAAAAGTATCTTGCAAATACACTTAACAACACTGTTGTAGCACCACCAAGAATGCTCATCGCTTTCCTTGAGAATAATCTTCAGGCAGACGGAAGTGTTAAGATTCCAAAGGCTCTTCAGCCATACATGGGTGGCAAGGAAAAGCTCGAGAAGGTTAAATAATAACAGAGGATAGTAAATTTTATTGGGGAAAATACCTCGTAATTTGGAGGCTTTTGTATGAGACTTGTAGAGATAGATAAACTCACTGGAAACGAAATCCTTGCGGTTCCGGTGATGTCGCCAACTGATCAGGTTTTGATTCAGGCAGATACTCAATTGAGGGGAGAGTATCTTGACAGACTTAGGTCCTATAATCTGGACGCTGTCTATGTAAAGGATGAGGAAACATTTACCGCGGAGGAGACTTTTGAGTCTTCGGAAAATATTGTGAAGAGCGTGCTTGATAAGCACATCTACAAGCACAATAATGACCTTAAAATGATAAGTGAAGCTGCAGATCGCATCATTACAAGTGTTCTGAGCGAACCTGAGGTTCTAGAGAGCGTTACTGAGATTAGAAATATAAGTACTGATATGTACTCTCACTGCATAAATGTCTGTATCATGTCGACTATTTTGGCTTTGAGACTGAAGATGAATGAGCGACAGGTTAAGAATATTTCAACTGGAGCCATTCTCCACGATATAGGTCTTAAGTTTATCAATGTTCCATACATGGATGTAGATATCGATGAGATGACTGCGGAAAATGCTGTGGAATACAAGAAACATACAATATTTGGCTATAACTCAATCCAGACTGAAAACTGGATTCCAGATGTTGCCAAGGAAATTATACTCATGCATCACGAGCAGATTGATGGAAACGGTTTTCCTTTCCGTCACAAGGGAGATAGGCTGAAAGAGGAAGTTAAGTTGGTTGCTTTGTGCGACACATTTGACGCGCTTATCAGTGGTATCGGTGCTAAAAAGATGAAAATCTATGAGGCAATTGAGTATATTAAGGTGAATTTGGGCTATAAGTTTGACAGAACTATTGCTGAAAAGCTGCTTGAGACTATTGCTGTCTATCCTGTAGGAACCAGGGTTATCACTAACACTGGCGAACTTGCGATTGTTGTCAGACAGAACCGCGAGTCTACTGACAGACCTGTAATCAAGCTGCTTAAGATGGCTGACGGAACACCTTATACTGAGGCAAAAGAGATTAACATGTTTAGAGTTTTGACAGTCTTTATTGTCGATACTTTGTAAGTATAGGTAGGGGCTTTATGGCTGAATTTGTCCATTGATTTAGGACTGGCTTAGGATGGTGATGATATGAATCTGTACACAAATTCAATTGGTTTTGGACATGGAAGAGGCGTTAGAGAAGAGGTTGAGCAGATCTTTTCACAGGCTGATTTTAGTACAATTAGGGAAATTGAAGGAGTTGACAGGGCTATCTGCCAGGTTAGGGTTAGTGAGAGGACTTATCTCAACGCCTATGGAAGATTTATTGATGGCGAATTTAGACCAGACTTAATCTATCCGGCTATCATGTGCAAGCATGACTATAAGGATGTGGACATAAGTTTTGAGAGACATGTATCGACTGAAGAATACACTGGCGTGATTGAACTCAAAAACTATGGGACTATCATTTTTTTCTATCTCAACAATCCGGATGGCTATCTAGAATACATTTGCCGCAGAGTTGGCGATGAGGATGATAATTTGAGGGATTTTATCAAGCCTTATGGCTTGAAGGAGTTTTTGATTGATTTTCACAGTGGCCTTGAGGGGGAGAAGTTTAGACTTAAATCCCTTGGCTTAGTTGGCTTGTCAAGCGAGGGCAGGATTATACTTCCAGCCAGGGATGCTGAGGCAAGAGTTGATATGTCAAGAAAGCGCAAGGAGAAACAGAAGCTTTTTATTGAGGCCAGCAATGGCGATGAGGACGCTATTGGTGAGCTCAACAGTTTTGATGTTGAGGAATACAGCAATCTTATAAGGCGTTATGAGAATGAGGATATTTACTCGATTGTAAATACAACTTTTATGCCATGTGGCGTGGAGTGCGACCAATATATGGTAATTGGTGAGATTACGGGCTTTAGCCAGGAGACTAATCGTTTCACCAATCAGATAATATATATGCTGAGATTAGATTGCAATGGCTTAAAACTGAATGTGGCTATAGCAAGTTCTTGCCTTGTCGGTGAAATTAAGGTGGGATACAGGTTTAAGGGTAGAATCTGGCTACAGGGTAATGTGGACTTTGACTGACTATAGTTTTAGTTTGCATACAATTGACCTTAACTTTATCCTGTGCTACAATATGTAGGCATATGAATATGTTTTCGTAGCTCAGTTGGATAGAGCGACCGCCTCCTAAGGTGATTGCGGACCATCCGCCTGGCGGAAAACTCATATCGGCTGTGAGTTCGAAAAAAGAGCCGAAATCATCAATTTTATACAAGTCCTCGTAGCTCAGCTGGATAGAGCGCGCGCCTCCTAAGCGTGAGGTCGGAGGTTCAAATCCTCTCGGGGACGCCAGAAATTCCGCGGAAAATCAAGGTTTCTTGGTTTTCCGCTTTTCTCATCTCTACATAAAATCTCATCGATTTCTGTTAGCCAGCTAACACAGCAGGTTCTACGTTCGATACCATCTGCCTTTGTTAGCCGGCTAACGTGTTAGCAAAAATTGACCATTTCTGCTAACAAAAATCGCCGTTTTGCTAACAAGAGCAAAAATCCCCCCAAAATCCCAGCTAACAAAAAAGTTTGATTGCAGGAGTACTATGCCGTTACAGCCCGTGCTTTTAAGGCATTCGTTCTCTCTTACATAGGCCGGTCAGCGCCTCCTCGGAGGTATTCTGACCGGCCTTATTTTATTTCACACAAAGGAGGACGACAGATGAATTACGAGCAGTTTCTGGAACAGTTGAAAGAAGATCTGACGGCACGATTTGCCGCCGATCTCCCGCCGGAGCTTTCTGATGTGAGGATCGGGATCCGGGATGTTGAGAAGCTCCAGGGAGAATCCTACCGTGGGCTTTCTTTCCGCAGTGGTGACTCCCCGGTTGAGGCTAACCTCAATATGACCGGTGCCTTTCAGGCCTACGAAGCAGGCCACCCCTATCATGATATCCTGCAGGAGGTTGAAGACCAGCTCATGAAGATCGTGGACCGCACTCCCCAGTTCAATATCGGGGAACTGTCAGATTATGAGGCTATGAAGCCGAAGCTGATGATGGAGGTCATCCCGCAGAAGGGAAACGAAGACAGGCTGGCAAATATTCCTTATCAGAAGGTGGAGGACATGGCGCTGATCTACCGTCTGGATATGGGTGAAAACTCTGGCGGAAAGATGACTTCCGTTATCACAAATCAACAGCTTGCGGCTTTCGGGATCACAGCAGAGCAGCTTCATCAGGACGCTTTGGAAAATGTGCCTGTTACCCATCCTGCCTCCCTGCGTTCCATGCGGGAAGTGATGGCAGACATGATGGGTATGGAACCGGAAGAGCCAATGCCCGGAGAACCCACAATGCTGGTGGCAACCGTAGAAGGTGCCTTCATGGGCGCTTCGGTGATCCAGTATCCGGGCTTTATGGAGCAGGCGGCGGAAAAGATCGGCGGCGATTTCTTTGTTCTTCCCTCTTCCATCCATGAAGTGTTGCTTATTCCCGATGACGGCAGCGCGGATTATCATGAGCTGGCTGCCATGGTACAGACCATCAACGAGACACAGGTAGCCCCGGCAGAAAGGCTTTCTGATAACGTCTATCACTATGACAAAGAGGATAAGGTTTTCGAGCTGGCAGAGAAAACAGCGGGAAGGAAGCTGGCACAGCAGATGGAGAAGAAAGTAGAAATGAGGGCTGCGGCGGAGAAGAAACCTTCTATCCTTGAGCAGCTCGGAGAAAAGAAGAAAGAGGCAATGGATCATGCACCGAAAGCAAAAGCACCGGGAAGGATGGCCCCGGAAGCAGCATTGTAATCAAAAAGTGGCGTACAGGAACAAGGGAGCGTTTGAAGCTTATTACAGAAAGCGGATATCGCTCCCTTTTCTATTGCACCGGAGAGGACGGATCACATGAAAAGCAGTGAAAATACAGTTCCTCCCGAAGGAACGGGGGGATCAGGATGAGCTTTACCGATGGAATGTCGGGAGCCATAGAGGCTTTGATGCGGGAGGCTCCCGGCAGCAATCATTATGATGACGGCTGTGAAGGCAGATACCCGGAATGCAGGAACTGCCGGTACCACACACCCTATTCCGATAGGGGTGACTGTGTATTCAGAACATGCCCATATCTGGTACCGGCGTCATCCAGCAAGAAGAAAGGCGGTGGTCACGATGGCCGTTTTCCGCGTTGAGAAGAATTCTAACTATACCACCATGTGCAATTACCACCTGCGGGACCAGAACCTGAGCCTGAAGGCCAAAGGGCTGCTGTCCCTGTTCCTGAGCCTGCCGGATGCATGGCATTACAGCATCCGCGGCATCGTCGCTATCAGCAAGGAAGGTGTGGACAGTGTGAATTCCACCCTCCGGGAACTGGAGGAATGCGGGTATCTGATCCGCAGCCAGAAAAGGCTGGAGAATGGCCGCATGGGCGAGATCGAATACGTGATCTATGAGATGCCGGATGGCGCTGATCCGGATGCAGATTTCCCGGGTACAGGTTCACCGTATACGGAAAACCCGGATACGGTTTTGTCGGATCCGGAAAACCCGCGAGAAATAAATAAAGATAAAACAAGTACAGAAAGAACAAATACTGAAATAAACAAAAAAAGAGAGAGTAAGCGTCCGGTTCGCCATCGTTATGGGCAGTATCAGAACGTGCTTCTCTCGGATGAGGAGATGGAAAAGCTTATGAACGAATTCCCGAATGATTACCAGAACCGTATTGAGCGCCTGTCGGAATATATGGCTTCCACAGGCAAGATTTATAAGAACCATCTGGCGACGATGCGCAGCTGGGCAAAACGCGACAGCCAGAAAAGCCAGGAAAACAAGACCTATGATCACGGTAATTATCAGTTTGCAGCCGGAGAAAGCTTATGAAGGAGTTTCTGGAAGGGTTCCTGGATCGGCTTGAGACAAAGACAGAGCCGAACGATGGCGAATATCTGTCTGAAGACGGACTGCTTTACTGCGAAAAATGCCATACGCCGGTACAGTGCAGGAAGATGTTCCTCGGAAAGATACGCACGCTGTCCTGTGTATGCAAATGTAAGCAGGAGGAAATGCGCCGGGAGAAAGAGGAGGCGGAAGCCAGGGAACAGATGATTCAGATCCAGCGGATGAAATCTACAGGGATCCAGGAACGGCATCTGTTAGATTGGCGGTTTGATACAGCGCAGGAAACAGACACGATCAGATGGGCAAAGAAATATGTTGCGGAATGGAGAAAGGTCAAGGCGGAAAACCTTGGCCTTTTGCTTTGGGGCGACGTTGGTACAGGAAAATCCTTTGTGGCAGCCTGCATTGCCAATGCCCTGCTGGAACAGATGGTTCCGGTCCTGATGACGAACTTCTCCAAGATCCTGAACCAGATGGGGGCCATGTACACGGAGGAAAGGTATCAGTACATTGCTTCCCTTAACCATTATTCCCTGCTGATTATTGATGACCTTGGGATTGAGCGCAGCACCGAATACGCGAAAGAGCAGGTTTACGCCGTGATCGACGAGCGTTACAAGGCCAACCTTCCGCTGATCATTACGACGAATCTGACCATCAACGAGATCCGGAATCCGGAAAACGTGGCCGATGCCCGTATTTACAGCCGTGTATTGGAGATGTGCACACCTGTGCATGTCGGAGGGGCTGACCGCCGGCAGGCTGTGAGCCGGGACAAGCAGGAGCTGGTGAAATCCGTACTGTTCTCCGGGAAAGGAGGTGGAAACGAACGATGAGTACAAAAGCGACCGTGATTGCCTGCGTAAACCAGAAAGGCGGGACGGGCAAGACCACGACCTGTGAAAATCTGGGTGCAGGGCTTGTGATGGAAGGGAAAAAAGTCCTGCTGGTGGATTTCGATCCGCAGGCTTCGCTCAGCATCAGCCTTGGCTATCCCAAGCCGGAGGAACTGCCGGTGACGATCACGGACATGATGAAAAGAGTGGTGGAGGAAGAAGGGATCCCGCCAGGGGAAGGCATTCTCCATCATGAGGAAGGCATGGATCTGATGCCGTCCAGCATAGAATTGTCTGGCATGGAGGTCTCCCTGGTAAATACCATCAGCCGGGAAACCGTGCTGAAAGAATATCTGGAGAGCGTTAAGCGGGACTATGATTTTATCCTTTTGGATTGTTCTCCGAGTCTGGGGATGCTGACAATCAATGCCATGGCAGCGGCGGATACACTGCTGATACCCGTGCAGGCTTCCTACCTTCCGGCGAAGGGCTTGGAGCAGCTGTTACAGACAGTGAATAAGGTCAGGCGGCAGATCAATCCCAAACTGAAGATCGAAGGAATCCTGTTGACGATGGTGGACACGAGGACAAATGACGCCAGGGAAATCAGCGAACTGATCCGGAATGCTTATGGCGGAAAGATCAAGGTATATGACACAGAGATTCCCCGCTCTGTCCGGGCTTCTGAGATCAGTAAAGAAGGAAAGAGCATTTTCAAACACGATCCGGGAGGAAAGGTCGCAGAGGCATACCGGGAGCTGACAAGGGAGGTGGTGAAGAATGCCGAGAAAAGGCGCAAACGTAACCTTGAGCAGTTACGATGAGATTTTCACCACCGAAGAGAGCCGGACGGAAAGCCAGCAGGAACATGTGCAGATGATACCCCTGTCAGAACTGCATCCCTTTGAAGGACATCCTTTCCGGGTAGTCGATGATGAGGAGATGCAGAAAACCGTAGAGAGCGTAAAGCAGTACGGAGTCCTGACACCGGCGATTGCAAGGCCGGATCCGGACGGCGGCTATGAAATCATTTCCGGTCACCGTAGGCTCCGTGCATCAGAGCTTGCCGGTCTGGAGACCCTGCCGGTCATTGTCCGGGAAATGGATGATGATACCGCGATCATTTTTATGGTGGACAGCAATCTTCAGAGGGAACACATCCTGCCGAGTGAGAGGGCGTTCGCTTATCGAATGAAGCTTGAAGCCATGAAACATCAGGCAGGACGGCCTTCAAAAGAAGTCAAAGAAAATTATTCCCAAGTTGGGAATAATTCCGGCAGAACTTCAAGTGAAGAAATGGCGGAGGAACTTGGAACCAGTAAAAATCAGATTTTCCGGTATATCCGCCTCACCGAGTTGATCCCCGAAATCCGCGACATGGTGGATGAAAAGAAAATTGCCTTTAATCCGGCAGTGGAGCTCTCCTACCTGAAACCGGAGGAACAGCGGGAATTTCTGGAGGCGATGGACTATGCGCAGGCTGCTCCGTCCCTTTCCCAGGCACAGAGGCTGAAAAAGCTGAGCCAGGAAGGCGGGTGTGGGCTGGATGCCATGTGTGACGTGATGAGTGAGCAAAAGAAAGATGACATGACCACCATTACGATTTCCCATGATGTGCTGCGGAAGTATTTCCCGAAATCCTATACCCCTCAGCAGATGCAGGACGTGATTGTGAAGCTGCTGGACCAGTGGCAGAAAAAGAGAAACAGAGAACAGGCACGATAAGGAGGATATGCGATATGTGTTACAGAAACGGTTATGGATACAGATGTGATTGCTGCGGAGAAGATTTCCGGCAGAAGAACCTTTCTTCGAACGAGGCGGTACTGAACGAAATCATGCGTTTCATGAAGGTATGGAACGACATGATCGAAGCCGTGAAATACGATGAAAACGGGATGGAACCCTTCATGGTTGCTTTTACCCCCGGCGAACAGATGAAGGTCATTCCGAAGGATAAAGCGGAGGAATATCTTCCCTGCTTCGGTGAGGACGATGTGATTGAACTGGCTCCGGATACGGATTTTGTCATTAGCTATGACAGGCAGCTCCTTTTCAAGGTCGGTGACCAGAAATACCTGGATGGCCCTGCACTGATTTATGCGGTGGATGAAGAAGGGGAAGTGCTCTCCCTGAGCGTCGCGGACATCTATGAAATTCAGGAAATGCTGGAACGGAGGACGCTGCTCGTCACAGAGGATGGGGATGAAATGCCGGTGCTTTCCCTGAACTGACGGAGGTGCCAATGAAAGAATATGACATCAAGATAACCGAGGTGCTGGAAAAGACCGTGCAGGTGCAAGCGGATTCCAGGGAGGAGGCGGAAGCCATTGCCTCCGAAAACTGGAATAATTCCTTATATGAGATGGATTCTGCCGAGGACTATGCCGATGTGTCTTTCCATGCCGGTGAGGAACGGGACATCAGCCCTCCGGAAATAATGGACGTACTTCTGGTTTCTCCCGGGGAATATCCCAGGGAGGTGCAGGTTGGTACAGAACTGGAAGATCTTCAGGAAGCGGTCGGCGGCATGATCGAATGTGTTTATCCTTTTGATGAGCAGGTCGGCCTGATTGTGAATGAAGAAGGCAAATTCAACGGAAGTCTTTTGAACCGTGCTCTTTACAGTGAAGATGGAAAAATGGTTGATGTAATCGCCGGGGATTTTCTGGTGGTCGGACTTACAGAGGATAACTTTGGGTCCCTGACGCCGGAGCAGATGCAGCGTTATGAGCAGAAATTCCATCAGCCGGAAACTTTTATCCGGATGGGCAGAAGCATCATGGCGCTTCCCATTCCGGAAGACCAGGTGAAACGGACCATGGCAAAGAAGGCCAGCCGGGACAGTCCCGGAAGAAAGCCGAAGGATGGAGATGGCAGGGATGCGGGGAAGGTAATCCGTTTTCCTGCCGGGCATGAAATGTGAAGGGAGGGATGAGCTTTGCAGGAAGAAGTGGAAAACAGGACAGTAAATCTTGCGGTCACGACAACAAAGCTGACCGCCCGGAATGTGCTTGCCGCCTGCATGAAATATCTCCGGCACCGGGGGCAGGTGAAGGAGAAAAAAGCGGCGGAGAAAGCAGCGAAAGCCAAGGAGAATGCCATCCCGCACGGCAAACAGACCGTAAAGGAACTGATCGGGCAGAACCAGGGCGTATCTAACATGGATATCGCCAAAACAGACCTTCGCGGTTTTGAAAAAGTTGCCCAGAAATATGGTGTGGATTATGCAATCCGGAAGGATGCTTCCCAGCAGCCGCCCCGCTATATCGTGTTTTTCAAGGCAAGGGATGCGGATGCGCTGACATCGGCATTCCGGGAATATTCAGCCTCTGTCATGAAGAAGAAAGACAGGCCGAGTGTCCTGAAAGCCCTGAAGAAGATGAAAGAGCTGGTGGCTTCCATCCCGGATAAAGTACGGAACAAGGACAAGGAGCATTCGTTATGAGGATTGATACAAAGAAACTGAAACGGCTGCTCCTCCTTAATTTCCCTTATATTTTTGTCGGGCTGATCGCAACCAATATCGGGGAGGGATGGAGGCTGGCTGAGGGAGCTAATTCCTCGGAAAAGCTGCTGTCTTTCATGACAACACTTCCGGCGGCATTCCAGACTCCACTTCCCAGTTTCCATCCGTTGGATCTGTTGATCGGCATTCTGTGCGGGGCTGCTCTCCGGCTTGCTGTGTATCTGAAGGGAAAAAACGCCAAGAAGTACCGGCATAATACGGAGTATGGATCCGCCAGATGGGGGACGCATAAGGATATCGAACCGTTCATGGATGAGAAGCCGGAAAACAACATTATCCTGACAAAAACGGAGGGTCTGACGATGAGCAGCCGCCCAAAAAATCCGGCCAACGCTCGGAACAAGAACGTTCTGATCGTTGGCGGCAGCGGCTCCGGTAAGACCCGCTTCGTTTTGAAGCCAAATTTACTTCAATGTACCTCGAAGACCTACCCGGTATCCTTCGTGGTCACAGATCCGAAAGGGGATATCGTCGTTTCCTGTGGCCGCTTTCTGCTGTCCCAGGGCTATTCTGTAAAAATATTCAATACCCAGAATTTTCGGAAGAGCATGCGGTACAATCCCTTCGCCTATATCCACAGCGAAAAGGATATCCTAAAGCTGGTGACGACCCTGATGGCGAACACCAAAGGAGAAGGAAATGCCGGGGACCCTTTCTGGGAAAAGGCGGAAAAGCTGCTCTATACAGCTTTGATCGCCTATATCCATTATGAAGCCCCGGAGGAGGAACAGAATTTCGCGACTCTTCTGGAGTTTCTTAACGCCATGGAAGTAAGGGAGGATGACGAGGAATTCAAGAATCCGGTGGATCTGATGTTTGAAGCATTGGAGAAACGGAAGCCCGGGTGCTTTGCCTGCAGGCAGTACCGCCTCTTTACCCTGGCGGCGGGCAAAACGATGAAAAGTATCCTGATTTCCTGCGGTGCAAGACTCGCGCCTTTTGATATTCAGGAGCTTAGGGATATCACGGCCTACGATGAACTGGAGCTGGATACACTTGGAGACAAAAAGACGGCACTGTTCCTGATCATGTCGGATACCGATGCCACGTTCAATTTTTTGCTTTCCATGATTTACACCCAGCTCTTCAACCTGCTCTGTGAGAAGGCGGATGATGTATACGGCGGCAGGCTGCCGGTACATGTTCGCTGCCTCATTGACGAAGCGGCGAATATCGGCCAGATCCCGAACCTGGAAAAGCTGGTTGCTACCATCCGGAGCCGCGAGATCAGTGCTTGCCTGGTGCTGCAGGCGCAGTCCCAACTGAAGGCAATTTACAAGGACAACGCGGATACCATCATAGGCAATATGGATTCCCGGCTGTTCCTGGGAGGGACGGAGCCGACCACGCTGAAAGATCTGAACCAGGCGCTGGGAAAGGAAACCATCGACACCTACAACACCGGCGAAAGCCGCGGGCGGGAGCAGTCGCATTCGCTCAATTACCAGAAGCTTGGGCATGACCTTTTATCCGTGGATGAACTACAGGTGATGAACGGCGGGAAATGTATCCTGCAGCTTCGCGGTGTCAGGCCGTTCCTGTCAGACAAATATGACCTGACACAGCACCCGAATTACCGTTATACGGCAGACTATGACAAGAAATATACCCTCGACATTGAGAAATATCTTGACCGAAGGCTGAGGTTAAAGGCCAATGAAAAATTCGATGTCGTAGATGCGGATGAAGATGCCGGAACCGGTATGGAGTAAACAATCGCACTGACAACTGAATATGTTTCCAGAAATGAAGCCCTTTGTTACGCCCAGCTGTGCAGATAAAAGCGGGGGGCTTTTTTCATTGTCCGGATTACGGATCCGCCGGAAAGCAAGCCATGCTGGCAAGAGAAGAAAAACAAAGAGGCTTTCGGCGGCGGGACGAAGACGGACAGTAACACGCTGCATATTGCAGCATATCAAACCACTGCCGCAAGGCAGACAAAGAAGGAGGCCCATAATGGCATTTTTCAACAGCGCAATCACTGTATTACAGACCCTGGTCATTGCCCTTGGCGCAGGTCTTGGCATCTGGGGAGCCATCAACCTGCTGGAAGGTTACGGCAATGACAATCCCGGCGCGAAGTCGCAGGGAATGAAGCAGCTGATGGCGGGAGGAGGAGTCGCCCTGATCGGTACGACGCTTGTTCCCCTGCTGTCCGGTTTGTTTGGCTGATCGGCCGGCAAAATTTCCTTTCAGGAACGAAGTGAAAACTGCTGACCAGTAAGCATAGTTACAGTCAATGGGGCACTGCCCCGCACCGGAGCCGGATGGAAGCTTTTTCTGTCCGGCTCTTTTCATAAAAAGGAGGAAACAACATGGCATTTTTCAACAGCGCAGTCACCGTATTACAGACTCTGGTCATTGCCCTTGGCGCAGGTCTTGGCATATGGGGAGCCATTAACCTTCTGGAAGGTTACGGCAACGACAACCCCGGCGCGAAGTCGCAGGGGATGAAGCAGCTGATGGCGGGAGGAGGAGTCGCCCTGATCGGTACGACACTGGTACCGCTTCTCTCCGGATTGTTTGGTTAAGACACGGGAGGTAACGCCTTTTGAACACAATTCTCGAACAGATTACGGAATGGCTCAAAGGGATGCTGGTCGACGGCATCATGAACAATCTGTCGGGGATGTTCGACGCGGTCAACCAGCAGGTTGGCGACGTGGCGGCTCAGGTAGGGAGAACGCCCTCGGCCTTTTCGCCGGGGGTCTTCTCCATGGTACGGAACGTGTCAGAGTCCGTCATCATCCCGATTGCAGGCATGATCCTGACATTTATCGCCTGCTATGAGCTGATCCAGATGATTATCGATCACAATAACCTGTCCAACTTTGAAACCTGGATTTTCTTCAAATGGGTCTTCAAGACCTTCGTGGCAGTCCTTCTGATCACGAACACATTCAACATTACAATGGCCGTTTTCGATGTGGCGCAGCATGTGGTGAATGCCAGTGCCGGGATCATATCCGGCAGTACGGCGGTGGACGCTTCCACACTGGAATCCATCCGGGAAACGCTGGAGGAAATGGAACTGGGACCGCTTCTCGGGCTGTTCCTGCAGTCCTTTGTGGTACAGCTCGGTTCCATGATCCTGTCGGTCGTGATCTTCGTCATCGTCTATGGCCGTATGGTGGAGATTTACCTGATGACCAGCCTTGCCCCGATCCCATTCGCAACTTTCGGGAACCGGGAACAGAGCCAGATCGGCCAGAACTATCTCCGGTCGCTCTTCGCCCTCGGGTTCCAGGGATTCCTGATCATGATCTGCGTGGGCATCTATGCAGTGCTGATTCAGACAGTCTCGTTCAGCGATGACATTATCGCATCCATCTGGGGCGTATTGGGCTACACGGTGCTGCTGTGCTTCTCACTGTTTAAGACGGGAAGCCTTGCCAAGAGCGTGCTGTCGGCGCATTGAGCCTGAGTAAAGCGAAAATTCAGAAGTGGAAATAGAAAAAACAAGCAGATGCCGGCTTATCCGGCAGGAAGGAGGAAGGCTTTGGCTGCGTATATCCCTGTCCCAAGGGACTTATCAAGAGTCAAGTCCAAAGTGTTCTTCAACCTCACCAAACGGCAGCTTCTGTGCTTTGGCGGTGCGGCGCTGATCGGTGTCCCGGTCTTCTTCCTGATGAAGAAGGCGACCGGGAACGTCAGCCTGTCCGTCATGGCCATGATGATCCTCATGCTGCCGCTGTTCTTCCTGGCCATGTATGAGCGGGACGGGCAGCCCTTTGAGGTTGTGGCAAGACACTTTATCGAAAGCAAATTCATTCGCCCGAAGATCCGGCCATACCAGACGGATAACTACTATTCGATCCTGGAGAGGCAGGCACAGGCAGAAAAGGAGGTAAACCAGATTGTTCGGAGGAAACAGAAAAAAGTCACCCGGAAAAGGCAAAAAGGAAAAACCGGCGGAAATCCGGCTGCCGGCCGGGCTCACAAAAAGTGAGGCAAAACAGGTAAGGCAGATTATCCAGAAAGCGAAGAAGGATGACGGCATTCCGCGCACGGCGCAGCAGTCCATCCCCTTCCAGCGGATGTTCCCGGACGGGATCTGCCGGGTGTCCGACCACTATTACACCAAGACGATCCATTACCAGGATATCAACTACCAGCTGGCGCAGGATGAGGACAAGACAGCCATTTTCGAGGAATGGTGCAGCTTTCTGAATTTCTTTGACAGCTCCATCCATTTCGAGCTGTCCTTCCTGAATATGGCGACCGATGCGGAGACTTTTGAACAGAGCATCCGGATCCCGTACCAGAAAGACGGCTTTAATTCCGTTCGGAGCGAATACAGTCAGATGCTGAAGACCCAGCTGGAACAGGGAAATAACGGTCTGACGAAGACAAAGTACCTGACGTTCGGCATTGAGGCAGACAGCATGCGGCAGGCCAAGCCGAGGCTCCAGCATGTGCAGAACGACCTGCTGAACAACTTCCGCAGGCTGGGCGTCCGGGCCAAAGCCCTGAACGGGAAGGAACGCCTGCAGCTGATGCATGACATGTTCCATCTGGATGAGCATGACCGCTTTTATTTTGACTGGGGCTGGCTTCCGAAGACCGGGCTTTCGGTGAAGGATTTTATTGCGCCGACGGCCTTTGCCTTTCCCGGAAGCCGTACTTTCCAGATGGGAGGCATTTACGGTGCCATGAGCTATCTGGCCATCACGGCTTCGGATCTTTCTGATGAAATGCTGAAGGATTTCCTGGACATGGAATCCACGCAGATCGTGACAATCCACATCCAGGCTGTAGACCAGACGGAGGCGATCAAGCAGATCAAGCATACGATCACGGAGCTGGACCGCTCCAAGATCGAGGAACAGAAAAAGGCCATCCGTTCTGGGTACGACATGGACATCCTGCCCAGCGACCTGGTGACTTACGGGAGTGACGCGAAGAATTTCCTGAAGGAATTACAGAGCCAGAACGAGCGTATGTTCCGGATTACCTTCCTGGTAATGAATACCGGGAAAACACCGCAGGAGCTGGAAACGAACTATTTCCAGGCTTCCAGTATTGCGCAGAAGCACAGCTGCAACCTGCGCCGCCTGGACTTCCAGCAGGAAAATGCCCTGATGAGCAGCCTGCCGCTGGCCCAGAACCTGATCACGATTGAGAGGCAGATGACCAGCAGCGCGACCGGGATCATGATTCCTTTTACGACGCAGGAGCTTTTCCAGAATGGGAAGGAAGCTTTGTATTACGGCCTGAACGCTATTTCCAACAACCTGATCATGGTGGACCGGAAGCTTCTGAAAAACCCGAACGGTCTGATCCTCGGTACGCCGGGATCCGGTAAATCCTTCAGTGCAAAGCGCGAGATCACCAACGCGTTCCTGGTGACGGATGATGACATTATCATCTGCGATCCGGAAGCTGAGTATGCGCCGCTGGTGCACCGCTTCAACGGCCAGGTCATCAAGATCAGCCCTACCAGCACGCAGTATATCAACCCCATGGACATCAACGCGAACTATTCGGAAGAGGATAACCCAATTGCCCTGAAGGCGGATTTTATCCTTTCTCTCTGCGAGCTGATCGTCGGAGGAAAGGAAGGCCTGCAGCCGGTGGAAAAGACAGTCATCGACCGCTGTGTCCACCAGATTTACCAGGGCTACTTTAATGATCCGAGACCTGAGAACATGCCTCTTCTGGAGGATCTTTACAATGCCCTTCTGGAACAGGAGGAAAAGGAAGCCCACCACGTGGCGACCGCTCTGGAGATCTATGTCAAAGGATCCCTGAACCTGTTCAACCACCGCACGAACGTGGATGTGAGCAACCGCCTTGTCTGCTATGACATCAAGGAGCTGGGCAAGCAGCTGAAAAAGATCGGGATGCTCATTGTGCAGGACCAGGTATGGGGCCGTGTGACGGCAAACCGCGATGCAGGAAAGACCACCCGCTACTACATGGACGAATTCCACCTGCTGCTGCGCGAGGAACAGACAGCGGCCTACTCCGTGGAGATCTGGAAAAGGTTCCGTAAATGGGGCGGCATTCCGACCGGTATCACCCAGAACGTGAAGGACCTGCTGTCCTCAAGGGAAGTGGAGAACATCTTTGAGAACAGTGACTTTTTGTACATGCTCAACCAGGCCTCCGGTGACCGTGCCATCCTGGCAAAGCAGCTGAACATCTCACCCCACCAGTTATCTTATGTTACGCAGTCCGGCGAAGGCGAAGGGCTGCTTTTTTATGGGAACGTCATCCTGCCGTTCGTGGACCACTTCCCGACGGATCTGGAACTCTACCGCATCATGACGACGAAGTGGATCGACAACCCCATCGCAAAAGAGGCGTGATTCAGGAGGCGTGAATGAAGAAACAGACAACAAAACTGCGGTTTTCGGATGCAGACCTGGGCAACCCGGATATCCGGAAGGCAGCGAACAAGGCAGAGAAAGCCGTGAATAAGGCAGATGAGGCGAAAGCCCGTCTGCCGAGCGGCACGAAGCTTCGCACGAAGAAGGCATCTGCGGAAGCGGAAGGAGCAAAGCTGCGCTTCGGGAAGAAAGAAATCACCGAAGAGATCAAACGTCCGACAGCCGTGAAACAGAAGATCATCATGAAAGGTGCGGCAGTCTCTGCATCGGCCAAAGCCCATAAGGAAGTTGCTGAATATGAAGACGATAACGTGGGCGTCCAGGCAGTGAATGAAACGGAAGGCGCTGCGGAAGCGGCGGCGCAGACTGCGGATACGGTCCGGTACAGCCACAAAATGCGGAATTATAAACAGGCGGCGAAGCTGGAAGCCAAAGCGGATAAAGCCAATATCGAAGCCCTTTACAGGAAACGTATGGCGGAAAACCCGCAGGCAGCGGCAAACCCCATCTCCCGCTGGCGGCAGAGACAGGCCGTCAAAAAGGAGTACGCCGCAATCAAGGCCGGGCAGGCGTCTGCAGGGACGGCAGCGGCTTCCTCCGTAAGCGGCAGTACGGCAGCGGCAAGCGCCGGAAAAGCTGTAAAGGAAACGAAGGATGTCGGCGCGATTGCGGCCAACTTCTTCCGGCAGCACAGCCATCTCCTGCTGGTTATAGGTTCCCTGGCCCTGGTTATTTTCCTGATTGCGGGATCCCTTTCTTCCTGCTCCATGCTGTTCGGCGGGACGGGAAACGCGGTCATTGGCACGTCTTTTACGGCGGAGGATGAGGATATCCGTGGTGCGGACGAGGACTACAGCGATATGGAGGAAGCCCTGCGGGAACGGATTCGGGAGATTGAGGAAGATAACCCGGATTACGACGAATACGATATCGATATGTCGGAAATCGGCCATAACCCGTATGTGCTGGCAGCGTTCCTGACCGTCCTCTATGAGGATTATTCAAGGGCCGAAGTTCAGCGGACACTCCGGGAAATATTCGCGGCACAGTATGAGTTTTCGACAAGCCACCATACGGAAACCGTGACGGAGACCCGGCAGGTACGTGTCGGGGAATCCCTGGGACAGGTGGTGACCAGTGGCTACTGCAACTGCCCGATCTGTTGCGGAATATGGTCCGGCGGGCCAACGGCCAGCGGTGTGTACCCGACTGCGGAGCATACCATTGCTGTTGATGCCAATAACCCGTTTGTCCCTATGGGGACGAAGGTTGTGATGAACGGCGTGGAGTATACCGTGGAGGACACAGGAAACTTTGACCTCTACGGCGTGCAGTTCGATGTTTACTATGACAGCCACCAGGCGGCACAGAACCATGGCCATCAGACCTGGGAAGCCTTTGTGGCAGACGACAACGGAGACAACGTAGTGGAAGTGACGCAGACGACCACAAAGAGGGTGTTGACCGTAGAAGTAACAAATCACAGCCTGGAAACGGTGATCGAGAACTGGGGCCTGACGGATGACCAGATGGAGCGTTACCGGCTTCTTGTCCAGCAGAAGGGAAATCGGGATTACCTCTTCCCGGACAGTATGTATATCACCCCTGGCGGCGGGATCCAATACACGATTCCAGGTGAGGCGCTGACGGATGAGAAGTTCGCAAAAATGATCCGGGAAGCAGAGAAATACCTGGGATATCCCTATGTATGGGGCGGTTCGTCTCCATCCACCAGCTTTGACTGTTCCGGTTTTGTCTGCTGGGTGATCAACAACTGCGGGAATGGTTGGAATGTAGGGAGGACTACGGCAGAAGGACTACGGCAGATGCTGCCGGCGATACGTCCAAGTGAAGCGAAACCAGGAGACATCATCTTCTTCCAGGGAACGTATGACACGGTTGGGGCCTCGCATGTCGGCATATACGTGGGCAACGGGATGATGATCCACTGCGGGTCGCCCATTCAATATGCGTCGGTCAACTCAGATTATTTCCAACGGCACTTCATGTGTTACTGCAGGCTGCCATAAGGAGGGATATTTTGGACGACTCAAAACTGAAAAAGATTGAAGCGGAGCTTAAAAAAGCCCGCATGAAACGTGACGAGTGGGACAGGAAGGTGAAAGACCTGGAACGTAAATACCGGGAAGCGGAGAACACATGCATCCATGACATGGTCCACGCCGCAAACCTTTCTCCGGAACAGCTGGCAGAACTGATCCGGAGTGCCCTTCAGGCAGCGCCTGCGGGAGATCCCATGACAATAATCCATCAGAACGAGGAGGATGAATAAGACATGAGAAAGAAAATGAGACTGATTGCGATCCTGTCAGCGATGATCCTGAGTGCCGGAACCATGAGTGTTCCGGCGTTTGCTAATACCGGCGAGCATACCGAAGACGGGAGCACGCAGGCTGCTGCTGCCATCCAGGCACAGGAGGCGGACAGCTCCTCTGAGGACAGTGCGGCGGCAGGAACGACGGAAGAACCCGCAGCAGCAAATCCTATTGAGGAAATCACCGGGGAAACACAGGAGGAAGGCCCCATCGACCGTTCGGTGACGATTACGGACAATGAAGGCACTGCATTTTCCATCCCTGTTCCTGATGTGGAGACACTTATCACCCTGATGGAAAAGCTGCAGGGGAAGGAAACAAAGCAGACAGGAACCGTTGTGACAAACGGCGATGTCCTGAATGTCCGTACCGGCAGCAGCACCGACTATGACATCATCAATCAGCTGCAGAACGGTTCCATTGTGGAAGTAATCGGTGAGGAAAATGGCTGGTACAAGATTATTATCCCGGGCAAGACGGGATATGTGTGCGGCGATTATCTGTCTGTAAGCTCAGCACAGGAGGAGCTGATCTCAAAGGAAGAGCTTACAAAGCTTCTGGAGATGATGATGTCCCAGGTGGGTTCAGATAAACAGCTTGCCCTTACTCCGGACGGGAATCTTACTCTGGTGGATGATGTGGGCAAAACAACCGGCGCAGGAAAGCAGTTTGTCACGATGGTTACGAAAAACGGCAATTATTTTTACCTGATCATCGACCGTGATGACAAAGGCGAAAGCACCGTGCATTTCCTGAACCAGGTAGATGAAAGGGATCTCTTCTCCCTGATGGACGAGGATGAAGCGGCAGCTATGAAGGAAGAGCTGGCGGCGGAAGAAGCAGCCAGGCAGGCGGCAGAGAATCCGCCAGCAGCTACACCTTCCGAAACCGAGCAGGAAGCACAGGAGCCGGAACCGGAGAAGAAGGGAGGCAGCGTAATTCCTGCTCTCATCGTACTGTTGCTGGTTCTTGGCGGAGGCGGCGCGTTCTTCTTCCTGCAGCTGAAGAATAAGAAGAAGGAAGAAGCGGAACGGCCGGATCCGGACGCGGATTATGACGAGGACGAGGATCTTGACTTTGGTTATCCGGAAGATGACGGGGATGGATCCGGGATCGGCACGGATGACAATGACTATTACGATGAATCAGATGAGGACAGCGCGGAATAAGGGAATACAAGCCAGCATTTTTGAATCTGAGAAATTCATAGCAGATCCGGGCGGGGCGTATGTCCCTGCCCGGAAGAAAGGGAAACCAATGGAAAAGATGGAAATGACAGCGGAGGAGCTCCGGGAGTATATAAAGTCCCTTCCGGAGAATGTGATCGTCCGGGTGACGGTATTGGAGGATGAGGATGGCAGTACAGAAGGGGAAACAATACGAGCTGAAAGAAGTGGTGCTACGGCTGGCAGAGGGACAGACCCTGTATTCTGAACAGGCCATTTCCAATGCGGATGCTGCCGTTGAGGTCATGCGGAAGGAGTTGATGCAGCAGGATCGTGAAAAGCTTTGCGTAATCAATTTAAATTCAAAGATGAAAGCCATTAACTACAATGTCGTGAGTGTCGGAAACCTGAATCAGACGGTCGCGGATATCCCGTTTATCATGAAGAGCGCGATCTGTTCCGGTGCCGAGTCCACAATTCTCCTTCATACGCATCCGAGCGGCGATCCAACTCCCAGCAGAGAGGATGTGGAGCTCACCAAGCGGGTTGTAGAAGCAGGCAAACTGATAGGCATCAGCTGCGTGGATCATGTGATCGTGGGCTGCGGGACAGGACATTCTTTCAGCATGCGGGAGCACGGTATCGTTGATTTTGACCCGACTTACAGGGGCATTGCTGCGGAGGCAATCATGAACGTAGCAGAGGAAACCGGCGCATATACAGGAAAGGAGCAGAACATGGAGAACAGAACCGAAAAGAAAATGGAAGAAATCAGCATCAAGTTCGGAAAGGGACTGGCTGAGCCGTTTACCGGCAAGGATGGGAAGGAGTATATGAAGATCCTGATTCCAAATGCGGATAAGGGAGATCATACTCCCTGGGCATCTTTTGTCCTTCCGGCAAAGAGCGTCCATGAGAACAAATACGGAAAGGGCCTCTGGGCAAAGATCCCTGCGGATGGCACGACCACTGTCACAAAGGCCGTCCAGATCGGGGAACAAGATGGAAAGAGACTCTGGGAGAACCAGAAGACAGCTGTTCCCAACAGGGAGCTGAAAGCGCGGGTTGAAGCCTATAAGGAAAGAGGCCGGGAATCCGCAAGGGGAAAGCTGGAACAGCTGACTGCGCAGGTTGCGGAGAAGCTCTCTCCTCCTTCCGACCGGCCCAGGACGAGGGCCGCCGGTCTGGAAAAGTGATCGGTATGGGCAGCGGAATCGCTGCCCATACATATTTTCTTCGATTCGTCACAACATATTCCGAAAGTTATGTTATGATGCAAAAGTGCCGAGTTGAAAGATAAAGGGAGTGATAATATTGGGCCAGTATGAGTTTACCTATGAAATTCCAGAAGATATTACGAACTGGGTTGTGCGGTTTTTACAGAAAAACGGAGAAGAAGCACTTGCGGATAATCTTAGGGGCTGCAAGATTGAATATGAGGATGTAGGGCTTGCATATTATGCAGGACTAAAAGGTGATAATTGGAATAAAAGGGCGTTAGATTTTACTATTGAAGGAACGGAGAAATGTATTGATTTCCTAAAATCCAAGGATCGATTATTGAAAGAGAAAATACAGAAATCTCTCAGACCTACAACAACAGGCTTTCTCGTTCGGTCAATTGATTATCTAATAAATGATGAGATTGAAATTACCTTGCCTAACGAACAGGCAGAATCGTTCGAGATTTTGTCAGGCGATATCCATGATGCCCTTAGCAAAGGGGAACCGACACTTGTATTGGATCGACTTCATACATATTCGGTTCGCTATTTGAGGGAGCTATGTAATAAGCATAAGATTCCCATTTCTGATGCTAAAGGTGATTCTTTCCCTTTACATAGTTTGGCTGGGTCTCTCTCAAAGTATTACCGTGAAAACAAAGTATTTCAGTCAGATTTTGCCGAGCAAGCATTGAAAATGAGCATTTCAATGTTTGAAAAATATAATCATGTAAGAAATCAGCAGAGTTATGCTCACGATAATGAAGTGTTAAATAAGGCAGAGGCTATGTATGTGGTAAGTGTAGTCACTGCCACACTGACTTTGCTGCATGAGGTTGAAAACTATTGAGAAAAATATAAGAAGAGGGAAGGTTATAAATGGGCAAGTCAAATAAAATCTGCCCGAACTGTGGAAAGAAAATGGTAAGCCAGTTTCATGGGTTACAGCACTGCAAGTGCGGGATAAGTTGGATGCGGGATATAGGATTTTTTGAACGAAAGCCAGATATGGTATTCGCTTTAGAACGGAGAAGTGCAGGGAAGAAAACGAAGCAAGTACCCGTAATTCGACATAAGACAGAGAAATGATCTAAAAGAGAAAGATAGCGATACATATCAGCCTTGTGAATAAACGCAGGGCTGGTTTTTTATTGCCATCAAGAAGAAAGGAGCGTGATGTTTATGGGATATCGTCTGGCACTGGCAGAGAAACCATCGGTCGCACAGGCCATTGCGAAGGTGCTCGGTGCCTCAAAGCGATGTGATGGTTATCTCGAAGGAAACGGATGGCTGGTAAGCTGGTGTGTGGGGCATCTGGTGGAACTGGCCGAGCCGGAAAGCTATGATGAAAAGTACAGGAAATGGCGGTATGAAGATCTTCCGATCTTTCCGGAAAAATGGAAATATGAGGTGTCACCGGGAACTCGGAAGCAGTTTGCTGTTGTGAAGGAGCTGATGAACCGGAGTGACGTCACCAGCTGGGTCCTCTGTACGGACTCAGGCCGGGAAGGGGAACTTATCGGCAGGCTTGTCTACCATATGTGCGGTTGCCCAAAGCCGTTCCGCCGGTTATGGATCTCTTCCATGGAGGATACAGCAATCCGGGATGGATTTTCAAACCTCCATCCATCCTCTGAATATGACAACCTTTATCAGGCAGCCCTTTGCCGGGAGCGTGCCGACTGGATCGTCGGGATGAACGCCACCCGGCTTTTTTCATGTCTGTACGGGCAGACCCTGGCAGTGGGCCGGGTGATGACGCCGACTTTATCCATGGTGGTAATGCGTGATGCGGCCATTGATGCGTTTAAACCGGAGCCTTTTTATACCGTCCGGATCATGTTGGGAGAAATGACAGCTGAGAGCGGTCGCTTTGCTGAAAAGGCAGAGGCTGAAGATCTTGCGAAACGGTCCCTCCAGTCAGGGACTGCATTTGTGAAGAAGGTTGAGCGGAAAGAAAAGACAGAGAAACCGCCTGCCCTTTATGACCTTACAAGCCTTCAGAGGGATGCCAACCGGATCCTTGGGTTTACCGCGCAGCAGACACTTGATTATACGCAGAGTCTTTATGAAAAGAAGCTGGTCACGTATCCCCGGACAGACAGCAGGTATCTCACTGATGATATGGCCGGAATGGTTTCAGGGCTTGTGAAAGGAGTGGCCGCAGCATATGGGATCATGAATCCTGTTTCGGTACAGGCTTCGCAGGTAATCAACAGCAGCAGGGTATCTGACCATCATGCCATTATTCCCACAAGGACAATGCAGCAGATGGATCCTGCGGAACTGCCGTCCGGGGAGCAGGCTATTCTCCGGCTGGTATGTACAAGGCTGCTGGTTTCTGTCGGTGAAGAGCACCGTTATGTGGAAACAGTGGCAGCCTTTGACTGCGCAGGGAGTGAATTTACAGCCAAAGGGAAAGTGGTCCTGGAACAGGGATGGAAAGGTGTCCAGCGCAGAAACCTAAAGGGAAATGGGAAGGAAAAGGAATTACAGCCCCTGCCGGATATTAAGGAGGGCAGCACTCTTCCGCTTCGTGGAGCAGATGCCCGGGAAGGAAAAACAACTCCTCCCCGCCGATTCACGGAGGACACGTTATTGCAGGCGATGGAAGCGGCCAGCGCAGATGAGTTTCCGGAGGAAGTCGAACGAAAAGGGATCGGCACCCCGGCCACCCGCGCAGCCACCATAGAAAAACTGGTGCAGAAAGGCTTCGTGGAGCGACGCGGGGATAAAAAGACAAAGTATCTTTGCGCAACAGCAAAAGGTACTGCTCTGATCACGGTGATGCCGGAACAGATCCAGTCCCCTTCCATGACGGCGGACTGGGAAGAAAAGCTGCTCCGTATTGAGAAGGGTGAATACTCCCCGGAAAGCTTCATGGAGGAGATAACCGGAATGATCCGTTCCCTGGTCGGGACATATGAGGCAGTCCGGGATGCGGAGGTTCTACTTCCCTCCCGGATCGTGATCGGCAGATGCCCGCACTGCGGCCGGGAAGTCACGGAACGCAGGAAAGGCTGGTTTTGTGAGAACCGGGACTGCCGGTTCGCCCTTTGGAAGGAGAATGCCTTTTTTGACAGCATCGGAAAGCGGCTTACAAAGGGGCTTGCGGAAAAACTGCTTTCTTCCGGGAAAATCCGTCTTACCGGATGTAAATCCAAACGGACAGGGAAGACGTATGATACGACACTGATCCTGGAAACCGAAGCGGACGGGAAAGCAAAATTCCGGATGGATTTCGGGAAAGGCGGCGGGAAATGAGCAGAAGGAACCGCCTGACACTGGCAGAACAGGAAACGATCATTCTCTGGGACAACGAGCTGGATACCGCCAACGTGTATACGCACGATCAGCGGATTGCGAACAAGCTGAAAGAACTGGAAAAGAAGTATCCGGACCAGTTCCGGCTCAAAGAAAAAGGTGCACATCGTTCCGTGACCTATGAGGTTCCGAAGCGGTGCGTCAATATCCGCCCTCCTTACAATGAGGCGCGGAGGCAGCAGCAGATCAAAAATGCCGCAGAAAGCGGTACATTATTTCAGACGGAGGATGAACATGAAAATTCAGAAATGGGATGAAATCAACGGAACCGGAAGCAGCGAAGACCGCATGGAAGCATTTCTTTCCAGTGAGACCGACACCTATGCCATACTTCAGCTCAGCTATGACCAGCCGGAGCAGACAGCATTTGAGCGCTTTGAGTCGCTGAATGGCCTGGCGCGGCAGGGCAAGCAGCCGAACATTGACCATTACGAGGTGGTGTATACGGCTCCTCTTCTGCCCTACAAGGATCTGGGCACGATGCTGGAACAGATGTATGAGAAATTCAATATCGACCACCCGGCGGATTTCCGGGGGCACAGCCTTTCGGTCAGTGACATCATAGCCATCCGCCAGAACGGCATAGTATCCTGTCACTACGTGGATTCCATCGGGTTTAAGGAGCTTCCTGAGTTCCTGAAGCCGGAGAATTATCTGAAAAACGCGGAAATGGCCATGGAGGATGATTACGGGATGATCGACGGCATTATCAATAACGGAAAGGCGGACCGGATAAAGGATATGGAAGAGAAAAGACCTTCCGTACTGGAACAGCTGAAGGCGGAACCGCCGGAAATAGATCATCCCGGAAAGATCCGCAGGCCGGAGGAAAGGAACATCGGATGAAACTGACAAAGGATGAGCAGATGCTTGTCCTGCTGTATGGGGACGGCACGAAATCAGGGCTGGAAAAGGCCCTTATCGATATGAGGGAAACCCTGCAGCCGGATGAAGCAGAGCTGATAAAAATGACAGACCGGCTTTTGAAGAAGCTCCGGCACATGACGGAGCTGGCATTTCAGAAGCTGGTGGAAGAATGACGGAGGGATCCATGACAAATAAAATGCAGTTCTACGCGCAGATGGCGGAGGATGCGGCAAAACAGATCACAGGGAGCCGGGAGCAGTGGACAGCGTTCTTAAGGACTGCGGCCCGGCTTTATAAATATCCTTACCATGAGCAGCTGATGATCTTTGCCCAGCGTCCGGATGCGACAGCCTGTGCGGAGTATGATCTTTGGAATGATACCATGCGCCGGTATGTTCGGCGCGGTTCAAAGGGAATCGCCCTGATTGATACCAGCGGGGACAGGCCGAGGCTGCGGTACGTTTTTGATGTATCGGACACAGGGGAGCGGAGGAATTCCCGTCCGGTACAGTTATGGCAGATGAAAGAGGAATACCGGGAGCCGATCATGAAAGCTTTGGAACAGGCCTTTGATGTTTCCCGGGAAGGGCAGTCCCTGGAATCCATGATCTACGCGGCAGCGGAACGACTTGCGGCGGATTACTGGGACAACTACCGCAGGCAGATCCTCGACATCGTTGAGGAAAGCTACCTGGCCGGTTATCATGAGTTTGAAACCGGGGTGACATTCCGGCGGGCTGCGGCGGCCAGCATCGCTTACTGTCTATACAGCCGGTGCACGGATGACCCGGACAGCTATTTTGAACATGAGGATTTCCTGGACATCTTTGATTTCAACACCCGGCAGGCGGCAAATACGCTGGGAACGGCGGTCAGCAGCCTTTCCGGACAGATCTTCCGGGAAATCGAAGCCACCACAAGGAATTATGAACGCACGAAAGCAGCCCAGCAGGCCTTGGAGGAAGAACGACGCAGGAAAACCATGCAGGGTATTACCCAAACAAATACAGAAGGGAGCGAAGGCCATGATGAAAGAAGTGACATACACGCAGAAGGGGGATTATCTGATCCCGGATATCCAGATGGAGACGACCGAAGTTCGGCCGCTCGGGAAGTACGGCAGGATGCGGAGGGCATACCTTCAGGAGAACAACCCGATGCTGATGAACGACCTGATTCTGACGGAGAAGCTGTATCCGCACCTGTGGGAGATCCAGCGGACGGCATCCGCGAGGATGGAACAGCTGATGCTGCAGCTGCTGCAGAAGAACCCGGCACCGGACAAGAAGGCCGACCCGATGGGATGGACACAGCACATGAACAGCCTGAAGGCACAGGCGGAGGAGATCGTGACAACGGAACTTATCACCAGCTGAGTTTCACGGATTTTATCCTTCCGGAAGCGGAACAGATCCAGAAAATTGATGCATTGCCGGAGATGGCGGAGAGCGAAAAGCCCTCCGCTTTTTCTATTTCCGACGAAGAAGTGAACCGTGTCCTGCGGGACGGTTCCGGGTTTTCCAATGGGAAAATGCGGATCCAGGCACTGTATTTAAGCGAACACGATCCGAAGAAACGCGCCGATTACTTGAAAGAGGAGTACGGGATGGGAGGCAGAAGCTGGACATTCTCTGACGGATCCCGTGGTTTTGTGGATTACAGTTCCAAAGGGATGCTGATCCGCTGTTATGAACATGATGTGGAGCGGCGGCTTCGCTGGACGGAAGTGGAAAAAATGCTAGACCTGTTGTTTCGGGAAGGCAGGTACCTGTCAGAAACAGAACAGGCGGAGTACTTCCAGCTTCAGGAAGACTATGCAGGTGTTGGCGGACTTCCTCTCCCGTCTCCTTCACATGCATTTCCTCCTATAACTGCGACGGAGGAACAGCAGCATTCAGATGAACAGGATGAAGAGGAAGAGACCATCCAGACGGTTGAACCGGCATTGGAACAAACAGAGGAACCGGATGTGGAACAGGCAGGAGAATCTCCGGAAGCGGTCACAGAAGGTACAAACTCCGTACAAATGCCGGAGGAACTGACCGCAGAAACAGAAGAACAGGAAGAAACACCCGCAGAAACTGTTTCTGTTACGGTTGAGGAAGAAATTCCCGAAGAAGATATCACCGGCATCAACTTCCGTATCACGGATGACCATCTCGGGGAAGGCGGCCCGAAGGAGAAGTTCGCCCGGAACATCGCTGCCATCGAAACGCTGTTTACCCTTGAAGCGGAAAACAGGAATGCCACACCGGAGGAGCAGGGAACTCTTTCCCAGTATGTCGGTTGGGGCGGCCTTGCGGATGCTTTCGATCCCAACAAAGATAGCTGGGCCAGGGAGTATGCGCAGCTGAAAGCCCTTCTCCCTGAGCAGGATTATGAAATGGCACGGGCATCCACGCTGAATGCCCACTACACCAGCCCCACCGTAATCCGGGCGATCTATGACACACTGGGGCAGATGGGATTCAAGTCCGGGAATATCCTGGAGCCCTCTGTGGGTATCGGAAACTTCTTCGGGATGCTGCCGGAAGCGATGCAGGACAGCCGCCTGTACGGTGTGGAGCTGGACTCCATCACAGGCCGTATCGCGCAGAAACTGTATCCGGAGGCAGAGATTACGGTTGCCGGTTTTGAGACCACAGACCGCCGGGATTTCTATGACCTTGCCGTGGGCAATGTCCCATTCGGCAACTATAAGGTCAGTGACAAGCCCTATGACCGGTTGGGATTCTCCATCCACAACTATTTCTTTGCCAAAGCACTGGATCAGGTGCGTCCGGGCGGCATTGTGGCCTTTGTCACAAGCCGGTACACCATGGACCAGCAGTCTCCGGAAGTGCGGAAATACCTGGCTCAAAGGGCGGAACTTCTCGGAGCGATCCGGCTGCCGAACAATGCTTTCCGTGCCAATGCCGGGACGGATGTCGTGTCGGATATCATTTTCCTGCAGAAGAGGGATCACCCTATCGACATTGAACCGGACTGGGTGCACCTCGGGCAAACGCCGGAGGGACTGCCCATCAACAGCTATTTTATCGACCATTCGGAGATGGTGCTCGGGCAACTGACGACGGAAAACACGCAGTATGGCCGGCAGGAATGTACGGTCATTCCCATACCGGGAGCGGAACTGTCGGAACAGATGAAAGAAGCGGTCGCGCATATCCACGGCAGCTATACGCCGCAGGCAATTACAGAACAGGATTTCGGGGATATCCCGGATTCCATTCCGGCGGATCCGAACGTGAAGAACTTTTCCTATACGGTCGTTGCCGGGGAGGTCTTTTTCCGGGAGAATTCCATCATGCGCCCGGTGGACCTGAACGACAGGATGAAGGGGCGCGTAAAAGGCCTGGTTGCCCTGCGGCAGATCGTCAATGAACTTATCGACTACCAGATGAATGACTATCCGGAGGAAGAAATCGCGGCAAAACAGCGGGAGCTGAACGCCGCCTATGACAGCTTCACTGCGGAATACGGCATTATCAATTCCCGTGCCAATGCCCAGGCATTTGCCGAGGATTCGTCTTACTACCTGCTCTGTTCTCTTGAGAATATCAACGAGGACGGCGAACTGGAGAGCAAGGCGGATATGTTCACGAAGAGGACCATCCGCCCAGAGCGGAAGGTGACGCAGGTAGATACGCCAAGTGAAGCGCTGGCGATATCCATTGGGGAAAAAGGCCGGGTGGATTTGCCCTATATGGCGGAACTGCTTGGCAGGCCGGGTGAGTATCGGGATATCATCACGGAGTTGCAGGGAGTTATCTTCAAAGATCCCATGGCGGAAATAGAGATTGAAAAAGGATGGCAGACAGCGGATGAATACCTGTCCGGGGATGTACGGCATAAGCTGAAACTGGCAAGAATCGCCGCAGACAGCGATCCGTTCTTCCAGACCAACGTGGCGGCACTGGAAAAAGCGCAGCCGAAGGATCTGGATGCTTCCGAGATCGATGTCCGCCTAGGCGCAACCTGGCTGGATACGGATATCATTCAGAGATTCATGCATGAGACCTTCGAAACTCCATACTATCTGCGCCGCAGTATCGAAGTGAAGTTCTCTCCCTATACAGCTGAATGGAGAATCACAGGCAAGACAAATCCCAGCTACAATGATGTCGCATGCTATGTGACCTACGGCACAGATCGCGCCAATGCTTATAAGATCCTGGAGGAAACCCTGAACCTGAAGGATATCCGGATCTATGACACCGTGGAGGACGCCGACGGCAAAAAGCGCCGAGTGCTGAACAAAAAGGAAACCACTCTTGCCCAGCAGAAGCAGCAGGCCATCAAGGATGCCTTCCGGGACTGGGTATGGAGAGATCCTCGGCGAAGGGAAAAGCTGGTGCAGAAGTACAATGAACTGTTTAACTCCACCCGCCCCCGGGAATACGACGGATCCCATATTCATTTCGTGGGGATGAATCCGGATATCAAACTCCGGGAACATCAGCTGGGAGCGATTGCCCATGTGCTATACGGCGGGAACACTTTGCTGGCCCATGAGGTCGGTGCGGGCAAGACCTTCGAGATGGCGGCATCAGCCATGGAGAGCAAACGTCTGGGCCTGTCCCAGAAGGCACTTTTCGTGGTGCCGAACCACCTGACGCTCCAGTGGGCGAATGAATTCCTGCGCCTGTATCCCAGTGCAAAGCTGCTTGTGGCCAGCAAGCGGGATTTTGAGACGAAGAACCGAAAGAAGTTCTGTGCCAGGATCGCCACCGGTGACTATAATGCCGTGATCATTGGGCATTCCCAGTTTGAGAAGATCCCAATCTCGGCTGAGCGGCAGGAACGGCTTCTCCGGGAACAGATCGACGAAATCACGGATGCGATCTCCGAGCTGAAATACAGCCACGGGGAGAGCTTTTCCATCAAACAGATGGAAAAAACCCGGAAATCCCTTCAGGCGCGGCTGGATAAGCTGATGAATGAAGGGAAAAAGGACGATGTGATCACCTTTGAGCAGCTGGGCGTAGACCGGCTGTACGTGGATGAGTCGCACGCGTTTAAAAACCTCTTTCTCTACACAAAAATGAGGAACGTGGCGGGTCTGTCCACTTCGGAGGCGCAGAAATCCTCAGATATGTTTATGAAGTGCCGGTATATGGATGAGATCACTGGAGGCAAGGGCGTGGTATTTGCCACCGGAACGCCAGTCAGCAATTCCATGACGGAGCTGTACACAGTGATGCGGTATCTCCAGTACGGAACGCTGCAGCAGAAAGGTCTGACGCACTTTGACTGCTGGGCTTCCACCTTCGGTGAAACCACAACAGCCATCGAGCTGGCACCGGAAGGAACCGGTTACCGGGCAAGGACAAGGTTCGCGAAGTTCTTCAATCTGCCGGAGCTGATGTCCATGTTCAAGGAAGTGGCGGATATCAAGACCAGCGACCAGCTGGATCTTCCGGTTCCGGAGGCAGACTTTGAAACGGTGGTGGTGCAGCCGTCCGAAATCCAGAAAGAAATGGTGGCATCGCTGTCGGAACGTGCGGCTAAGGTACACAGCGGCAGCGTCGATCCATCGGTCGATAACATGCTGAAGATCACTTCCGATGGAAGGAAAATCGGCCTTGACCAGAGGCTGATGAACCCTTTGCTCCCGGATGATCCCGGGAGCAAACTGAATGCCTGCGTAAATAATGTTTTCCGGATCTGGGAAGAGGGAAATGATCGGAGACTGACGCAGCTTGTTTTCTGCGATCTGTCCACTCCGAAAAATGATGGCACGTTTAATGTATACGATGACATCAAAGCCAAGCTGGCAGCCCGGGGGATTCCTGAAGCAGAGATCTCTTTCATCCATGACGCGGATACGGAAGCAAAAAAGAAAGAACTCTTTGCCAAAGTCCGCACCGGTCAGGTGCGTGTGCTTCTGGGCAGTACCCAGAAAATGGGGGCAGGGACGAATGTGCAGGACCGGCTGATCGCCGTCCATCATCTGGATGTGGGCTGGCGTCCTGCGGATATGACGCAGCGCAATGGCCGTATCATTCGTCAGGGGAACCAGAACCCGGAGGTGAAAGTATTCCAGTATGTGACCGAGGGGACCTTTGATGCCTATCTGTACCAGACGCTGGAGAACAAACAGAAATTCATCAGTCAGATCATGACCAGCAAGTCGCCGGTCCGCTCCTGTGACGATGTGGACGAGCAGGCGCTTTCCTATGCAGAGATCAAAGCTCTCTGCGCCGGGAATCCACTGATCCGGGAAAAGATGGATCTGGACGTGGATGTAGCAAGGCTGAAGGTGCTGAAGGCAGATCACCAGAGCAAGCAGTACCGTCTGGAAGACCAGCTGTTGAAGTATTTCCCTGCAGAGATTGAACGAAATAAAGGCTTTATTTCAGGATTTACAAGAGATCTGGAAACGGTAGCGGCACACCCGCTTCCCAAAGAGGATTTCGTAGGAATGGATGTGAAGGGCAGAAAGTTTACGGATAAGGAACAGGCCGGTGGGGCAATCTTGGCTGCCTGCAAGGAATATAAGGGCGGAGAAACCGCTGTCCCGATCGGCGGCTACCGGGGCTTTACGATGGAACTGACCTATGACAGCTTCCGAAAGGATTTTGAAATCATCCTGAAAGGCAGCATGAGCCACCGGACGACACTGGGCACGGATGCCAGAGGTAATATTACTCGTCTGGATAACTGCCTGGCCGGTATGCCCGACCGTCTGAAGAAAGTACAGGATACCCTGGACAATCTTTATAACCAACAGGCGGCAGCAAAGGAAGAAGCCGGGAAGCCGTTCCCCCAGGAAGCAGAGCTGCGGGAGAAGTCCGCAAGATTGGCGGAGCTGGACGCAGCCCTCAATATGGATGAACGGGATGTCCCTGTAGCAGCTGCAGATGTTGGCGAGACATCTGACGTAGCCGCAGTGGCGGAGTCGAAGGCTGCTTATGGAAAAGATACCAAACCTTCTGTCCTGGCACAGCTGAAAGAAAAAGCGGAGCAGGCCGCAAAACGCCGCTCCTCTCCTATCCGTCCTGTGGAGGTGGCGCTATGACAGAAAAAGAAAAACGGGACGAGATCATTATTCTCCGTGTCTCCCCGGCAGACAAGGAAAGGATCCGGCTGAAGATGGAGGAACTCGGCATCCAGAATATGAGTGCTTACATCCGAAAAATGGCATTGGACGGGTACTGCGTAAACCTTGATCTGACAGATGTGAAGGAGCTGGTCCACCTTCTCCGTCAGTGCAGCAATAATCTGAATCAGTACACGAAAAAAGCCCACCAGACCGGCAGCATCTACGAAGAAGATATCCGGGATCTACAGGAACGATTCGAGACATTCTGGCAGATCGGTAAGAACCTTCTCGCGCGGCTGTCCACCATACAGTGACCCGGCAAATGTGGGGATCTGTACCGGAAAACAGCAAGTTTGAGGCAGCGCCCAGCTGCCTCTTTACATAGGGATCGGCCCCTGCTGTCACCGGAGAAAGCGGCGACATCATTGCCGGTTCCTGAAGATAAATTTACAATGGAACCGGAAGGAGGAAACGGCGATGAAAGTTGTACGGAAATTTTTAAAAATCATGGTACTCCCCCTGATGCTATTGATTGGGATTCTACATTTTATACTGGATGTCATGGCGAAACTTTCCTGTTATGTGATCGGGCCGCTCATGCTGTTCCTTTTCGGATGCGGGGTATACACGGTCGTGAAGCATCTCTGGAATCAGACCGTACTCCTTGGTCTGATGGAAGCTGCGTGTTTTCTTGCTCTGTTCGGAGCAAGCTTCGTGATCGTCACGCTGGAAAGCTGGAACCAGCACCTGGCGGCATTCCTTCATTCCTGATAAAGAGAAAAACAGATAATATGGTGATCGGCGGTTCTGCGGACTATTCATCTGCGGGGCCGCCGGTTTTCTTATGGGAAAGGCGGTGAAACCATGGCAGCAACCAGGCTGATTGCGATGCATATCAACAAAGGGAAAACGCTGGCGCAATGCCTGGCTGCCCGGACAGATTATGCCCAGAACCCGGAGAAAACAGAAAAGGGAAATCTGATCACATCCTATGAATGCGATCCCATGACCTGTGATGAAGAGTTTCTGCTTTCCAAGCGGCAGTACCGGCAGTTTACCGGCCGGGATCAAAAAAGTGACGTGATTGCCTATCAGATCCGGCAGTCATTCAAACCGGGAGAAATCACAGCGGAAGAAGCAAACCGGGTCGGCTATGAACTGGCCATGGCCTTCACAAAGGGCAGGCACGCTTTCATTGTTGCCACCCATACAGATCGGGCTCATATCCACAACCATATCATTTTCAATTCCACTTCTCTGGATTGTCGGAGAAAATTCCGTGATTTCCACCGTTCAAATATGGCCCTGCAGAAAATCAGTGATCTGATCTGTCTGGAGAATGGGCTTTCCGTGATTGATCCGAAACCTTACAGCGAAAGGGCAAAGAGGACAGAATACCCAAAGAAGCCGAAATTCCGGGACGGAATCTGCCGGGAGATCGACAGAATTCTTTCCGGCAGGCCAAAGGACTTCGAAGATTTCCTGCGGCAGTTGGAAGCCGCTGGGTATGAGATCAAGCGGGGAAAACAGATATCTGTAAAGGGATGTGGGCAGCAGCGGTTCATTCGTTTCCGCTCTCTCGGAGAGGGATATACGGAAGCAGATATCCGTGACAGAATCGCCGGGAAGATGATTGGCGGGAAGCGTCGCAGCAGCCAGAATCATGAAAAGCCTCGCTTCAATCTGCTGATTGACATTCAGCAGCGGATGCAGCAGGGAAAAGGTGCCGGCTACGAGCGTTGGGCGAAGGTTTATAACCTGAAACAGATGTCTGAAACCTTCCTCTTCATGCGGCAACACCATATCGAGAGCTTTGAGGATCTGTACGAAAAGACCGATGCAGCCGTGGCCCGTTTTAACAGACTGAACGATATGATCAAAACGGCAGAATCCAAAATGGCGGCAAATCTGGCACTGCAGAAACACATCCAGAACTATGCAAAGACCAGGGACATTTATGCAGCCTACCGAAAGTCCGGATACAGCAGAAAATACTATGAAGATCACCGTGCAGAGATTATGCTGCATAAGGCGGCCAAGGATGCTTTTAACGAATCCGGTTTCACAAAACTGCCGACGATCGGGGAACTTCGCCAGGAGTATGCCGGACTGATCACGCAGAAGAAGGAAGCGTACAAAGGTTACCGGGAGGCCAAACGGGAAATGCAGGATCTTCTAAAAGCCAGACAGAATGTGGAACAGTTCTACGGAGATGATCTGAAAAAAGAACGGGAGGAAGCACGGCGGAAAAGTAAAGAATTGTAAGGATCATGGATCAGGGGCAAGGCAGAAACGGAACAATCCGTCACTGTCCTGCCCCGTCTTTTTTCTTTTTGCGGAACGCAGAACAACGGTCAAAAGAACCGTTCAGCCTGACAACGAAGTTGGCAATCATCGGGGATTGGGGATGTCCCCAACAAGCTGGTTTCGCAGACCTGGACGGAAGGCCAGAATGCCGAAACGGAGCATCTGTATATACAGATGCCCAGCTTGCGAGTATGCGAGCTTGACTCAATTTTGTCGTGATTCGATTGTAGTAATCAGAGTATAAAAACATGTTTTTCCTGAGTTCCCTATTTATTTCTTATAGATGCGAACAAAATATTCCAATAATTACAAAGCACAGATTATGGCAAAAGGAACAAGTTCTTGTGTGAATTAACACAGATAAGGAGCAGTCGTCAATCAGGGTTGTTTCATGAGTCAAATAATAGAATACACACAAAGCTTATGAAATCAAGGGTTATGGACATTATACAAGATGCCCCGTAACCCTTGATTTTTTTGCCGTGTATAGGTATAATGTCTTATATAGTATAGGTATACGGCACCTATACAGAAAGGAGGCTATTATGCCTGTCACTGAAAAAACATACCCTGAATGGGTACAGGTACACCGTAAAAAAGGGACTACTGTAAAGAAGAAGGGAGATGCTTACTACTTATATAAGCGGACATCCAAACGAGTACCGGGAAAAAAATATCCACAGCCTGTAGATACATATATTGGTCTTATTACTCCGGATGGGGTAATTGAATCCCATAAGAGGAAAATATCCCTGACAGATATCGAAGTATGGGAGTATGGTTACTCAAAAGCAGTTTTTGATCTCTGTCCATCTGATTGGAAAAAACCTTTGGGCTCAGATTGGGAGAACGTTTTGAAAATCATTATAAACAAATGGTCTCCTACCACATATTTGAATAAAGACGGGGGTATCATGAAGGAAGAAGACTTCCATTATCAATTTCCTGCTCAGATGGCGTCACTGAACCGCCGCTTTTTTAGAAAGTATGGAATGGAACTGAAAGAACTAGATATATTGAAAACAATCTATTTGGTGGTGACTGAAAAAACAGAGGTGATTTCGAAAATAAGGGAAGAACAGCGAAGTGTGTTAGAACGATTTTCCCTGGAACTAGAGGTGTGAAAAGGAAGTATTCCTGACAAAACCGCTGATCGAATACATGAAAATTGTTCCTGATCCCAGAAGTCCCCGGGAAAAGAAACATGACCTTGCTGAGATGTTGACGTATCTGGTCGCGGCATATATTTGCGGACGGACTTCTCTTCGCCGATGCGTGGCATGGAGTAAGCGGAAGATAAAGTGGCTGAGAAAGGGAATGGCACTGAAAAATGGCATTGCCTCTGTTGCAACGATATCAAGATTGCTGAGTAAAATAGATGAAGAGTTATCTACTTCTAGCAGACAGTTCAAAGCTGCCGAGCATAAGTTACCCGGCAGCTCTAAACAAAACTATATTTTTCTATGATGGAGAATGCTTTTTTGCGTATCTACAAATCCTCCGTCATCGATTAT
>Ga0326511_10000441_pt1 | contig 36132 bp, 75 predicted proteins | sample 0_2496_0518_D_FD_203701 | JGI IMG/M metagenome (GOLD analysis project Ga0326511, IMG submission 203701) | Bovine rumen microbial communities from UC Davis, California, United States - 0_2496_0518 | ecosystem: Host-associated > Mammals > Digestive system > Stomach > Rumen | place: USA...
TTATGCTTATTTCTTTTAGTTAATTTTATCATATTATTGTTTTTTTTGCAAATCATCAAAATATATTTCAAGTTCTTTATCAAATTGTTTCTTTTTTAATTTTTTTATTATTTTATCTAATTTATTGTAAAATTCATTAATACTTTTCTGATTTTTTATTCTTAAATATTTATTACAACTCATAAAATCAGTATCTTCTATTGTCCTTTGTATATTTACGAGTTCATCAATTAATTCTTGCATATTGACTACCTCCTACTTAATTCATTTTTAAATCAATACCATCATCCTTTAATATTTTTATATAATCTTGTGGCGAATATTCTTTTTTTCTAAACATATCGACAGTTTCTTCTATATCTTTTAAAACTTCATTTAATCTTTTTGAACCAAATCTTGTTTTTTCTCCAAAATGTAGGACAAATGCAATTGAAATAATAAAATAATCAATTGCAGTTTTTAAATCATTTTCATATTCATTTAAATATTCATATTTTAATTCACTAGTTAATGTATCTTCAAATTGTTTTGCCCATTCATAAATTGCTTGTTTTTGAAATACAGTTAAATTATTACCACATATTTTTTCTAATCTATTTATATTTATTGGTTTCATTATTCATAATCTCTCCCCATAATTTTCTTCCACTCTTTCTTCTCCTTCTTAAGGCGTTCTTCTTCTGTATCTTTTAAATTAAATATTATTATAAATAATATAATTTCTATTATAAAAGGCATTTAGTTCTCCTTTAATTTAATATATCACCTTTTAATACTCGTATAAATTCTTTTATTTCATGTATTAAAAGTTTTATTTCTATTCCTATTATTATAATTAACATTAAATACATTTTAGTTCTCCTTTAATTTATTATCTAATTGCTTTATTACTTTAATTAGTTCATTTATTTTATCTTTATTTCCTTCAACGCTAAAATTATAATCGGGCAATTCTTCTATCCCCTGTATATCAATTTCATCTTCTTCGTCTAGAATTATAATTTCTATATTTAACTCTTTAAAAATACCCATATTAAGAAATAAATTTTCATTAGCCATACCAATATCACTATCATAATCTTTTGTTTCTTTATTGTATTTATATCTATGACCAGCTATTATAATTTTTTCAGGGGGTCTTTCTCCCTTTGCTATCATATTCAACAAATCTATCATTTTAATTACTTTTCCCATTTATTTTTCCTCACTTTCTAACTAAAATCTCCATTTGTAAATCTATATCCATCAACATTTCCGTTATATGTAAAATTATCTGGATTAGATAAACAATGTTCATCTTTCTGCTTATCTTCAACTAATTTTATAAAATCTTCATATGAGATTTCTCTATCATATTCATCTAAAATAACATAAGGCTTGTCTTTTCCATTCGTATATTTATCAAGCCATTCTTTTACTTGATTATATGTATTCCAAATAACAGGTTCTTTTCTCCATGTATCATTTTGTGATTGAAATAAAAACAACCAGCCCCAGCTACTTTTACCAATATGAATTGGTTCTGCTATTGTTGGTTTCTTTTTTACTGCATAATAATTCGTTCCCATTTATTTTTCCTCCTTATTTACAATAATACAAGCATATTTACCCAAATAATTTTTGAATATCTTTTCTAAATCATGTCCGCCTAATCTAAAATTTACTAAATCGTATCCTGTTATTGTATATTCAGAATAACCTACATTTTCTAAAGCTATATCTATATTCCCTAATATTTTTTCTAAATACTTTTCTTCTATTTCCTCTTTAGAAGTAATTTCGTTATCGCTTATATAATATCTTAATTGAATATTATCTTCACTAGTGCAAATTCTGTAACCTAATCCATATTCATCTACTTCTTTGTCATATACATGTGATAATTTATTACTAATATTTTCTATAAAATCTCCTATTTCTTTAGCAAGTCCGTTTATCCAACTATCTTTTCTTCTTATGCCTATATTTCCTTCATCATCTTTTTCTAACTTTCCTATTAATATTAATTCTTTTTTATCATTCATTTACTCTTTTCCTTTCTCTAATAATTCTGGATTGTCATATATTTCATTTAATCTCAACCTAACTTGTGCCCAATCATACTTTAATTCTTTTGATATTTTATTTATAGAATATCCTTTTTGGTATAAATTCCATATTTTTTGATATGATATATTTTTTTTGACAATCCCTTTCTTTATCCCTAATCTTCTATGATTACTTATTTTAATTGCTTCTCGTTGTTTCTCTGATACAACTTTTCCTTTATTGTGCTTACTTTGATGTGTAGTCATAAATATAACTGCTAAATTTTCTTTTCTAGCATCTAATTTATTTTCATTTATATGATGAACATAAAAATTAGATGGCAATTTTGTATCTAACCAATAATTCATCAGCAATCTGTGTATATGTATCTTATCCCTGTTTATTGTTATTGCTGGATAATCTCCATGTATATAAATTTTTTTTGTACTTTGTACTGGGTTTTCAATATACCACAAGATTGCATCTTCTAATTCTTTATAATCTACTATACAATTGCAAGTATTATTAAATTTAATTGGTTTCTGTATTTTTACTGTCATTTAATAAATCACTATCCTCCCAAATATTTCCTATTACTTCACAACATGTTAAATCTACTCTTTTTGCTTTAAAACCTGTTCCTACAAATTCTTGATAACAACATCCACAACTTGCAATTTCTTGTGTACAAAATTCTACTACTGCTACATTTCCAAAATATCTGTATTTCTCCGCTTCTTGTACACTCTCTATTTTTTGTTTTACATATGATTGATGAGTTAAGTATACTTCCATATCTCTCACTATATCTCCCTCATATATTTCTTTTCCATTCTTGTCGTGCAAGCCTGTGTATTGTCCTAAAGTATTTACATCTATTATATGTTCTACAGATATTGCTGGTATTGGTTTTTTTTCATTTAATGAACCTATATAAGCATCGGCATGTGGCATTACAATTACATGTCCTCCATCTTTCATTGCATAATAACCATATACCCATTTATCTCCATATGGATTTTTATGTTTTCCTCTAAATTTAATCTCTCTCATTCCCTCTCCTTTTCCGAACTTTCTTCCTGTATTTATCTAATACTGGAAGGTTTTTTAGTTTTGTTCTGGTATTATACGTAATTTGTTACTACTTCTTTTACTATACTCTCTAATGTATCTAATGTTAATCTATCTAAAAAATCATTTATTCCCTTCAAATTTTCTTTTGACATTACATTTTCATCAACAATCTCTTTTATTATATATGCTTTTATTTTTTCTTCTTCTTCCATTCTACTCACCTACTTCCTTTTCATAATACTTTATAACCCATTCTTTTCCATTTATAGGGCTTGTCAATTGTTCTGCCATTAAATCTATCATTTTAGATTGTTTTTCTATTGTTTCACCATATTCATTTATTACATATTCTTTTTGGTCTTTTAATACTTCTATTTCATTTTGTTGTTTTTCTATTAGATTAATAATATATTCAGCAAGTGCTTGTCTATTTTCTGGCTTATATCCTAGTAACGAATTATGATTTACTATAAATTCTAGCATTCTAATTGCTTTTATATCTTCATCTGTCATTGCTTTTCCTCCTCTACAATTCCATCTTCTTTTTCAAAACAACCACAACCATATTTATTTTCACATATTGACCTTGGGTATGGATAATCTTCCAAAGCATCAGATTTATCATTACAGCATATATCGTTAATTAACCACTTGCATATATCCATACTTTCTATTTCTTGCCCTATACATTTATAATCTTTGTTGTAAAGTAAATTTCTACTCATATTACTTCCCCCTTTCCTACAATACAAAAAATACAATTAATGCTACTATTGCAAATATAGTAGTGCATATCGTTTCTATTATTTCTACGATATATTCCCATTTTTCTTTTTCCTTTTCTGTCATTATCTTTTCCTCCTATACTTTTTCTACTAAAATTGGTACTGGGAAATCAAAATCCCATTTACTTTCTTGTCCACATTTATTACATTTGTAATATACAAAATCAGTATCTTTTATAAAACTATTACTACTAATTAATTCATTATTGCATTTTGGACAATAACAGAAAGTGTTTTGTTTTTTCTTATATCCAAACATTCTTTGTAAATTTGCTAATATATATCTTTCCATTTATTGTCCCTCCTATACTTTTTCTACTTTATACTCTTTAGAAAACATTTCAGTTGTATCTAAAATTGCATATTTATCCATTTTATCATAACTTGTAGAAATAATTTCTATTAGTTCTAATAGTTCAGGACATTGTTTTTGTACTTTTTTTAATCTTTCTTTATAATCCATTTCCTTATTTATTGCCTCTATTGTTTCTTCTTTTGTATATACTTTTGTTTCTAAACAAGTTGTTAGTTTATCTATTCTTAATTCTGTTGAATTTATTCTTGTATATGTTTGTTTTGTGCTTTTGTTTAATTCTTTAATGCTTTCATTTATTTGTTTTTGTGTTTCTATCAATACTTGTAATAATTCTTTTATTTTTAACATAATTTAATCCTCCTACTCACACTCGCAATCATCAACCACTATTCCGCTATCTTTTATAATGTTCTCTAGCTCCTGCGTGCGTGTTATATAATATTCTTTTTCTTGTTGTTGTTCAACATTACTTTGCTTTAAAAATTGAATTTTAGCAAATTGTCCAAACATAATATTTGCCATTTCAAATATTAAAACTCCACTAATTACTAAAAGTAATATGTATATTTTTAATATTGGACATTTAATTTGTTTCATTACTTTTCTCCTTTGGTTAATATTTCTTGTAAAATATCTCTAGCAACTTCATTTCCTATATTCGTATAATACTCAACATCTGTTTCTTGTCCTCGTTTTCGCCATTCATTATACTCTTTAATTTCATTATCCAATTCATTCTTTTTTTCTTTTAATACAGCTCTTGGTATGCTTTCTTCTTTGATGTAATGTAATGCTTTTTCTATATGTCTACAATGTAGTTCACAAAACTTATCAAAATCACTCCATTCTTCAATTGGTGATGTTCTCATTTTTCTATCTAAATCAATATATTCTTGCAAATTATTAATCGTTTCTTCTAATTCCATTATTTATCTAATCTCTCCTTTATTATGTTTTTAATCATTCTCTCTTCGGCTTTATCAAGATGCTCATCTGACAATAAATACGTAAATACTAAACATACTATTGAAAATAATATAAATATTAAAATTTCTAAATATTCCATCTATTCTTCCTCCAATAATTCTAATAATTTATCCATTATTTCATCATTTTCATCTCGTTGTCCTTGTAAATATGTGTCTTGTTCTCCAAAACTTATATGTTTTGTATTTTCTTCTATAAATATTTTTATTTTATCTTTGTTAATATAACTGTTTAAAACAGCTTTATGTACCCAATGTTCTTTTTTATGCTCATTGGATTTAGTCATTTCTTCTAAATCCAATTCCAATTCTTTATTCTTTTCTTTTTCTTGTTGATATAAATCTAATAAGCCTTGCAAAGATTCTTTAGTTTTTTTATCAAGATAACTTAATAAGTCCGTTCTATCGTTAGAACTTTTTATTAAATGTTTTATTTTTTCTATAACTTCTTCTTCACTTAAATTACTCATCTTTTATTTCTCCTTTTATTTTTTGTAACTCTTAAATAATAATCATGATTATATTTTTGGTTATAACATTTTCTAGAACAAGTATTATAATTATGTAATTCTTCATAACTAATTATATATTTACCACAAACAGAACATTTTAATGCTTTTGATATATCTAGTAACGCTTCACTCATCTAACCAATTCAACTCCTTACATTTTTGATTTATTGCTTTTAGTTCTTGCATATCTATAAATGCTGGTAAATTGCCTGAAATTTCTCCAATAAAAACTATATCTATTGTTTTTCCTTCATTAAAACAAAGCTCAATATTGCCTTCTTCTCGCCATTGTCTTACTTTCTTTTTATATTTCAATTCTTCAATACTGCAAAGATTAAAACCATTTTCTTTTAACAATTTATCTGCTTTACTCACAAATACTATCCTCCCTTATAATTAAATAATCTGTAAAATCGTCTTTTTCGTCTTCTTCCATAATATTCTCCTATTCAAAATAAATTTCATCAATCAATTCTTGGAATATGTTCCATATTATCTTCAATCATTTTTACTAAAACAAATCTATCAAAATTTACTTTTTCCCCATATCTGTTTTTGCCTTTTTGATGTTCATTTTTTATTACATATCCGTCAGCTCTTAATTGTCTAATATATTCACTTAATCTTGTATTTCCTAATTCTTGAATTGCCTCTAATGTTGTTATACTTCCAACTCTTTTTAAATAATCTAATAATCTTTGTTTGTGTCCTTTCATTTTTACCTCCTTATCATAATAATTCTTTCTGGTATTACTGCCAATACTTTATATTTATATTTTTTTATTTCATTTTTTTTATCTATTATTTCTGTTTCTTCTAATTCTACTTTAATGTTATAATTATCTGATAAATTATTTATAGATTTTTCTATTTTTATTAATTCATCTCTCAATTCGTCTATATCTTTCATTTTTACCTCCTAATTATCATATAAATCATCCCAATCATTTGTAACTTTTTCTATTTCTAATTTTTCTTCTTCTTTTTTACATTTTTTATTTCTTTCTTTTTGAATATCTGCTAATGTTTTATAATTTTTTCTTACCCAATCTTTTAGTATACCTTCTATGTAATATGCTGTTGTAGTGCCTCTCCTTACTGCTACTTTTATTGCTTCAATTATCATTTCTGCTGTTAAATCATCTAGATAACTAAAGATGATTTCTGCTGTTGCTGGTTGAAGCATGCCTATATTTTCTTCATAGCATTTTACAATTTCAGAAATATTTTTTGCATCTTTCTCTTTTTCTTTCTCTATATCTTTCTCTTTCTCTATATAGGGTAACATTTGGGTAACATTGTTACCATCTATCTTTTTTTGTGCCCTTAATCTTCTCATAAGTTGAGCTTTGTCAGTTTCACTTCCTATTAATTCATCTATTTGAGATAAATATATTTCTCCACTTTCCAAAATTTTTATTAATCCTATTTTTTCAAATAATTGCATTGCACTTCTTGTTGTGTCAAAATCTACTCCAGTAAGTTTTGCCAAAGAATTAATATCATATGGTATTAATGTTTCCCCTACTAATCTTATTAACTTTCCATCTGTTTTTAACGATTTTAAACATAATTTTAAATAAAAATTGCTATATTTAATTCCATTTTCTTGTTCTTCTATAAATTTAATTGTATCATCGTCAAAAAAATCACTTTTTAATTTTAACCAATAATATTTTTTAGCCATATTTTTTCTCCTGTTATAAAAAATAAGCAGATACACTACAATTCGAAAAAGTGTATCTGCTTTATATATAAAAATGCCATAATCGACATGTTTATAACTTATTTATGTTGTGTTCGAATTGTTTATGTTGTTAATATATAATATAATTAAAATAAAGTCAATAGTTTTTTAAAAATTATCAAATTCTTTTTATTTCAAATTTTAAGCTATTTTTTACTTTAATCGACTAATTTTATTATGTCTTTATAAAACTGTCTTAAAATTAATCCTCATTGCTCTCAACGATATTAAAACATTTATATCTAATATAACTTGATACACTTAAATGTTTGTTTCGTGCCAATTTTTGTAATAACTCTTTTTCTTCTTTTGTTAATTTAAAAATTATTACTTCTGTTTTTTTATTCATTTTTTTCTCCTTTCTATAAAAAACTTTTACCTATTAATGTTATAAAATCTTGTCTTGTATGTGTTTTTTCATATTCTTTTTGATATAACTGTTTTAGTTTTAAATCCATTTGTCTAAATTATTTAATATACTATATCTATTCATCTAAATTCCTTCTATCATTTTTGTTTGTTTTTCTTCTTCTACTGCTAATCTGTACCAACTCCTGCAGGTTATATGAAGTTCTTGTAATTGTCTATATTTCTGATAAGCCCAATTGCTAAAATCAGTTTTATTTATTCTATATTCTTGTCCTATTTTACTTGCCATACTTTGAATTTCACTCCATCTACTCGCTAATATCCAACTCTCTATTGCTAATTCATTTAATTCTACTGCATTTGTCATATCTACTTTTTGAAATCTTTTTGCTATTTCTTTGTATTGTTCAAAATCTTCAGGAACTATTTTTTCAAAATCACTTTTTACTTTCATTTTACCTCCTAAAACGGCAATTCATTATCTGAAAAATTATAACTATTTTCATTTTGTATTGATTCTCTTTCTTCTGCTATGTATTTTTCATCTTCAAATTCCATTACAATAAATTTTATTTTTGGCAAACCTTCTTTTGTAGGATACCAACTAATAAATCCTTTTGTTATATTTATGTCTGTTTTATTTTGTAATTCAACATTTTTTGGTAATTGTACTTGAACATACATGTTCTCATAATTCCCATCTTGATTTTTTCTTCCAATTGATGTGCTATAAACTGGTTTCCCATCAAAATCTTTTCTATAAATTTTTGTTTTTCCTAATATATCCATTTTATTCCTCCTATTTTTTATAAACAAATACTCTTTTTTTATCACTTTTTAAACTTAAATTCTTAATTGCCAACCCTGTTATCTCTTTATTTTCAATTTGTATAGCTTCTACTACAAATTTATCTCTGCAAGTATATATTGGATTTCCATAGTTATCCTTTCGACTAGTTTGTTCTATATTTGCTTCTGTAACCCATATAAAAGGACTCGTATAGAGCTCCCTTCCGGATTCCGCCAATTGAAACAAGCTCTTTTAAAACTATCACTTGCCAAACCGCTTCTCTTTTTCAGAAAAACTTTCTGTTCCTGTGTCTTCTTTGTCTATCCATTCTTTTTTGTCTTTATCATATATTGAAACAACACAGTTTGCATTATCTCTTAAATAATGTTTTTTCCAATTCATTGCTCCTACAGTTTCATCTAAAATATTCATATCAACCCTTGCGTCTTTATATAATAATAAACTAACTCCTGTTGCTTTTACTTGTGCTATTCTTACATCTATTTCATCAGCTTTTAAATCTCTAAACATACTCTCCATATATTACCTCCATATCTAATAAATCTAAATAATCCATTAATCTGCCAACCTCCCATCTCTAAACCTATCTTGTATTTCTTTTTCCATTTGCTTTTTTGTACTATAATTATTATCTATTTCTATTCTTAATTCTGCATATCTTCTAAAAAGTTCATTGTTTGACATTTCTTTTATTTCCACATTAATCAATCCTTTCATTTAATTCATCCAATATTGTATATGGCATATTGTAACTATCAAATAATGTATAAGCAATTTCTAATGCATCAATTGAATTTATTTTAATAACATTATCATTTTCATCTAAAAACTCTAAATTTCCTTTTAAATCATAACGTCCACTATTTTCTTTTATTTTAATTTCTTTCATTTTTACCTCCTTGACATTTTTATTTGTTCCGTGTTATAATAAACATAGAACGCATTTAATATCCTTTATTATTGTTTGATGTTAGTTATTTTATTTAGTACTAACATCTTTTTTGCTATCTAAAATTATATTAGATATTTCTGCTAATATTGAAAATGGATTAGCTCCACGCTTATATGCTTGTACAAGGTCTCCAATTTTAACTAGTTGACTTTTTTCTTTTGGATTTTCTCTCATGTTGTATATTTCACTTTCAAGTATTTCTCGTCTTTCGTGTTCTTTCTCAAATCTTATCCAAAAATAAATTGCTACAATACATACTACAAAGAACATTACATTAACTACTGTCTGCATTTTCTTATCCCCCTTTTCATTTTCATTAGTGTTATTTTCATTTTTAATAATCTCATTTTGTATTGAATTGTTTTAATTAATTCTTTCATTATCATTTCCTCCTATAATCCAAATATTTGATATAAGTTTCCTAAAATAAATGCTGGTAATATTCCAGTAATTGTCAACATTATAAATGTGTAAACTATAAATCTTGTGACTTTTTGTACTTTAGTTAATTTCATTTTTTTATACCTCCTTTCCTTAAGTTCAAAGTCATTATATATTAAAATATATACTTTGTCAATACTTTTTTTATATTTTTTTAATATTTTTGAAATTTTTTAAAATTTATGATAAAATCAATCAAAAGGAGATACTATGATTATTGAAATTCCATTACTTTGTAGAAGTAAAAAAAATAGCCAACAGATTATTTTTAACCCAAAAACTCATAAACCTATGATTATTCAGTCTAAAATATACAAACAATTTGAAAATGATTGTGGTTATTTTCTTAATAGATATAAATTAAATATAGACTACCCCATAGGATTAAAATGTACTTTTATTGTGCCTGATAAAAGAAAAAGAGATTTAACAAATCTTGAAAATGCTATTGCTGATATTCTTGTTAAATATAAAGTTATTCAAGATGATAATTACAATATCATTGACAACTGGGACGGCTCACGAATTATTTATCAAAAAGGCATTGAAAAAACTATTATAGAAATAAAAAAAGCAGAAGTATCTAGCATTAACTAGACTTTCCGCTTTTTTAAAAATGAAAGAATTATGATTTAATTATATTCATTTTATTTGAAATTGTCAAGTTTCTTTAAAATCTCATCATTTTGTTTAATAATTTTTTCTAAATAATAATTAGTTTGTTTTTGGAGCTCTTTTGTCTGTTGTTCTAATGTTTTATCTTGCTTTTGTAATTTAAAAAATATCTCATCATTACTTATTTGTTTGACATTTAAGTCAAAATCCATTATTTGTAACAAACCAGTTAGCAATGCCCATTTATCATTCAACTTTCCATACACTCCAAATTTCTCTATTTGTGCAGTCAAAAGTATCATATACTATTCCATCTTTTAAAACAGTTATATGTCCTGCCATTGTAATTAAATAAGTGCCATAAGGACAATCTTCTGCAAATTCGCCAACTGTTTCGTAAGGATATGTCATGACTCTTTCATATTTGTCATCAAGATAACTTTCAATACTTTCTACACTACTTATCATTAAACCTCTATTTCTTGCATAATTGCATAGTTTTTGATAAGCTTCGTCCCATGTTATATGCTCTGCAACTGACAAAGCTCTTATACTACAATCTGCTATATCATGCCCAAATTCATTTGCATTATAATATTGCCACATATTACATATCCCCAATTTCTTGTGCTGTTCTTTTAATCATTCGCATTTCTTCTTCAGAACCTGCTTCTTTGCTTAACATATTCATGAATTGTTTTACAGATTTTAGCATATAATCAAGGCTTTTCATTGTGTCTTGTTCAGCTCCATAGTTTCCACGATTATATTGTTCTCTACCTTCTCTGTATGCATCATAACTTTCGTGCATATCTTCTATCATTTCATTTCCATAATCGTTTCTGTATCTTCCTGAACCTCTACCACCTCTATATCTTGAATAAGGTCCAGTACCTCTCATTCCTTGTCTACCATATTCTCCACTAAAATCTCTTGAATATTCATTATCTCCATAATATCTCATTTCTTCTTCCTCCTTTTTCCAATATTCTACATTTTCCAAATCTTTATATATATCAACTAATTTATAAAGATTTTCAATATTTTCTTCGTTAATATCATCTTCAGTAAATTTTTCTAAATTTTTTTTTATAATTTCTTTTAATTCTTCCATTGATGTTTTTTCTTCTTCCATATAAAACACCTCCTATGCTAGTCTAGCAATACTTAAATTAGCATTTACTATGATAGGAACTTGTGTATCTATTGGTGTTATAGGGTCAGTTGGTGTTGGAACTGCTGGAATAGCTCGTAAGCTTATATTAGCGTCTCCTCTGCAACATACTCTTATTTTAGCCTCAACTCCTAAATTTGCATAATCATCTGCTGCAGCTAAAGTTTCAGCCATTAAAGTTCCCGGTATTGGTTCTCCATTTTTATATAATTGAAAAGCAATTACTCCAGCTGTTGCACTTGAAGCAGTAATATTTACATCAATTTCATAATATTCACCTTCTAATATATCATAATTAGCTGAGCCTTCATCATGATTTAACCAACCACAACAAGTTGAACTACGTGTCCTTATACTGTCTGTTGTAAAAGAAACACTACTATTATTAGATGTTAAAGGTGTTACTGTATTTATTATACTATTTATCATATTTTATCATTCCTTTCATAAAAATTAAGAAGAGGCAGAACTTGCCTGCCTCAAAATATTCGTATAAAACAAATATCAATTGTCGCAAGTTCTTGTATTCAAGATTATCTGTAATCAGATTTTTGCTTATTATTTAATTAAAAATTGTTGAAGTTGTTGTTGCAAGAACATCCATTGTTGCAATTGTTGTTGCAAGTAAATATTGGTGTTCTTCCATAAACTGGTGTTGTTGGAACTGGACAAGAATTTAATCTGTTATACAACTGGTCAACTTCGTTTGCAAATCCTTGAGCAATAAATGCGTTTTGTGCTGTTTGACTTGCTGAAAGATTAGCCATATTTAATTGTGTTTGTAATTCTGCAATTCTATCGTTTTTAGCTTCAACTTGTGCTTTAACTCCGTCTAATTCTAATTGACAAAGTTTATCCAAAATAGCTTGTGTATTAGATGTTGCATTTGTTATAATATCTCTTGTATTATTAGCATCAGCAAATCTTGTTGCATTACCTTCATTTTGTACTATATTTTGTGTTTGACAAGTAGCCAAACGGTTATCGCAACAACATTGTTGTAAAGCATTATTTAAGTTGTTGAAACCATTTAATGTTGTAATTTCACTATTAAATGCTTGTTGCATATTAGCCATTTGTCTTGCATTTGCAGATGTTTCAGCATTAGCAAATCCTGCATTTATTGTTTGATTTGTATTAGCAAATCCACTACATACTTGTGCAGATAAACTATCTATACTGTTATCTATTCCTGTTAATTGATTAGCTAATTGTAATGTATTAAATCCTTCGTTAGTGTTTTGCATTATTTCTTTTTGTCCATTAGATAACCAAGCATATTCATTGCCATATCCTCCGCCGAAGCCTCCTCCGAAGCCACCGCCGTTATTCCAGCCACCTAATGCTAGTAATAAAAGAATTATCCACCAGCAACCAGAACCATCGCCAAATCCATCGTTGTTATTTCTGTTTCCTGTTAATAATGCTACATCGCTTGCAGATAATCCACCATTGTCATAATTCATAGTTTTTTTCCTCCTTTAAAAAATATTTTTTAATTCCATCTTTACAAAACATTTCACGCGTGTTATAATATAAATGTTGAGTTAAGATTAAGGAATTTATATAAGTGTATCTTTGCGAGTGCTTAACTCAACATTAAAACTCTTGCAATGGTACATTTATATAAGTTCCTTTTTTCTTACATAACAGAAAGGAGATATTATGCAAGAAATATGGAAAGATATTAAAGGGTATGAAGGATTATATCAAATTTCCAATTATGGAAATGTTAAACGAATTGCAACATATAAATATAGCCACAAATTAAAAAAAACAATCCTTATACATATTCCTAAATATTTAAAAAAAAATAAAAGTAGAAAAGGCTACGAGTTTGTTACTTTATGCAATAATACAAAAAGAAAAACTTGGTCAGTTCATCGTTTGGTAGCACAAGCATTTATACCTAATCCTGAAAATAAACCACAAATTAATCATATTGATTGTAACAAACAAAATAATTTTGTACGGCAATCTTGAATGGTGTACTTTAAAAGAAAACTTAGAACATGCTTCTAAAAATCATTTGATACCTACTCCTAACAAAAACAAATTTGGAATTGACCATTGTTCTTCTATTAAAGTTACTCAATATGATAAAAGTGGTAAATTTATCAAAAATTGGGATTGCATGAGTGATGCATATAGAGAATTATATATAACTGTTTCTGCAATATCTGCCTGTTGTAGGCACAAGAAATATTGCCATACTGCTGGTGGTTTTAAATGGGAATACACTAAATAGTGTATTCTTTTATTTAATTGCATCCATAAACTTTTTAAATTCTTCATCATAATTCAAGTTTTTTTCTTTCAATATATTTTTAGCAAAATCTTCTACACCTTTATTATCGCCTTTTTCTGCCATATTTATTAAATTTGTAAATATTGGATTATTTCCCATCATTTGCATAGCAATTCCTTTTGGTGTCATTCCTTTTGTCATAAAATTTTTTATTAATTCTAAATTATTCATATTACTTCTCCTTTTTATCTTTTATTTCATCAGTAATATCTTCAATTTGCCTTTTAAGCGTTTTTAATTCTTCTTTGATATCTTTTATGTCTTTGAGATTTAAACCCTTTATTTGCTCTTTTAAATCGTTTTCAGTTATATATTTAGGTTGTTCAACTTCTTTTTCATCTAATGTTGGTCTAAATACAATTATTTTACTTGTTCCATCTTGCTGTAACTGTTTTGTTACTATTGCAGAATTATCAGCTAATGGAAAATAACTTATACTTCCATCTAATGGAATATCTGTGGCTTTTACCACATCAATATTATCGATTGTTTTTCCTTGCAAACCTGCTACTGCTCTATAGCTTTGAAGATTTTGTATTTGTTGCATTTGTGGTTGTATTTGTTGTTGCATATAATTATTATAATATGGACTATTTGCCATATTTCCCATATATTGATTGTTATACATAATAAAATAAGGAGAGATAGGAAATCCTGCTTACTACTAATAACTTCAGCTGATTTTTTACTATTTCTCCTATTCCCTCCTTTCGATTAATCTAATATTATTATAATTGAAAATTTATATTAAAAAATACACAAATAGTTCACAAAAAGTGTATAAAAATTGCACAAAAAAAAGCTATTGATTTTATTCAATAACTTTTAAAATAATGGAGGGAAAAATTTTATATTACTTTAATGATTTTATTCTTAATCTTGCGAATTTCTTTATTAACTTTACTATCACTAATATTATATTTAAGTGCTATTTCTATAATAGATTTGTCTTTTATTCTATCTGCTAATATCTTTTCTTGTAAATCACTGAACATACAATTACGACAAAAATAATCATATTCTGTTTTGGTAAATTGCATAAATTTAATACTATTTTCTTTTTCTTCTGACAACTTTCCTTTTTCTCCCATTAGAATTTTTGTGTGTTGCTGATACTTTTTTAACTTTAATCCTTGCCATAATTTATATCCCCACTTTCACTATTTTCTAAATAAGTTGCAGTTCCATTTCCACTATCAATTGTTGTTTCTTCACTTGAAAAATCAAATTGATTTATATGCCATAACCACATTGCATTTGACACAAATATTATTGTTACTAATAATATTATTATACAAAAATCTCTTTTAGCTTTTTTCTTACATTCCATTAAAAGTTCATAAGCTAAAGAATGTTGTTCTTCTTCGATGTTTCCAACTTGTTTTTGCATTTTTTTTATCTCCTCATTAAATTTCATTTTTATTTCTCCTTGTGAAATTCTTTTTCATGAGTTTCTATTGCTTTTTTTATTTTTTCATCCACTTCATAATCATATTTATCAAATTTATCTGATAAATCTTTAATTTGTTGTGAAATATATTTTAGCTGTGTTTCTATTTGCCCCATTTTATATGAACTTTCTTCTGTGCTTTTTTCATCTTTATCTTTTCTATTATAAAAAAAGCTTAATATACCTATAATACAACCTATTATTGCAATTGCCATAGAAATTTCCATATATGTTACTCCTTTTTTTTAATTATATCATTAAATCTTTATAATGTCAAAAATAATAAAAGAGGTAATTTAATAATATTTTATATTACCTCTTTAAATATAATATTATTTATAATACCTTCACTACATCACTATTTTTAACCCAAAACTGAGTTGTCTGTTCAGGTATATCTCCAAAAACTTCAACTAATGTCTGGTCTCCTTCTATCCAAACAACCAACACTCTTGCTATAATCTTGTTATCCTTCACCAATGAACGATTTATCCAAAATTGTTTTCTGTCTGGTTTATCCTGATTTAGATTTTCCACAAACAGCTTATCACCGCCATTGTCATGTGCTACTGCGATTGATGTATGTATTTCAACGTATTGTCCTATAGAATACTTATCAGGAGTATCTCCATCTAGTCTTGCATTTACTATTCTTGCAAGCTCAGGCAATCTACTTTGTAAGTATTGACCTGGACAATCTGTACTTGCATACATGTTGTGTCTTGTCAAACTTCCATTTTTAGTTCCATCATAATTCAATCTGAAATTATATCTTTTACAAATATCTACACATAAATTTACTAAGCTATTCCATGAAGCATCTGTAATATGAGATGTTCCATTTGCAGAATTTGAGACTTCAATCGTTATTGCTTGGCAGTCATTCCATTCGCTTGATGAAGTATAAGCTCTGTTTTCTTCTTCTACATTGCACACAATATCTCCATTATAACCTATACAATAATTAGCACTTGCTTTTCTTTCTGCCTTTCCAAATATGTTTACAGCACATTGTGTTCCTGTTAGTTTTCCTGCCATTTGATGCGGGGTAATTTTGCAAATGCGATATTGAACACCAGCTTTTGATTTTCTACCTTTTCTGTAATTGCCACTATGAGCAATATGAACTGAATTTGTTAATTTACTATACATTCTCATCATCTCCTATTCCATTTGATAATTCTTTTTCCATTTCTTCGGTTAATTCTATATCTTCATTCATTTTATCACCTCCATTATTTTGTTGTTTTAACTGCATCATATCCTAAAGTAGCGGTTCCTGCTCCTCCTAATGCTACAACTATTTGCTGTGTTACTGTTTCAACATTAAATTCATGTCCTAAAATTCTGTCTGCAAGAAAAATTCCTAAGAAGCAACATATTCCAATAATTATATTTTGAATTGGTATAGGTAATTCTTCATGAAAGCCTTTTTTCTTGCTTATTATTCCCATAATATATGTCATAACTGTAGAAATTACATATATAATAACATTTGCCATTTTAAACACCTCCTTTCTATACTTCTTAAATTGTTATATTCATTTAGTTATTTCTCCTCTACTGGATTTTCTGTTTCTTCTTGCGAAACTTCTTCCGTACTTTCGTCTACTGTCAAGAAACTTTCTAAATATTCTGCTAGTTCTTCATAATCCTTGTCCAATAATTTTCCTGCATCATTCAATTCCTCTGCTAACATCATAGCATACGCAATTGAATATTCTCCTGATTGAACTAATTGCATAATAGCTTTCTTTTTTCTTTCACTTTTTTTCTCTATTATTGTCATAACTCTTTCCTCCTTTCTAACTTTCTAATAATTCAATTCTTGATTCTAATGAATCTAGTTTATTAAATAATGTCTGCAAATCTTGTTTATATGTCAATTTCAATATTGGCTGTAAATCTGAGCCTGTAGTTGTAATATTTGTAGTATTTTTATATGTTTTTGCTTTATATAATGCGTTTAGTTGGGAGATTAATGTTGTGTCTGTGATTTTTGTTGTGGTTGGGGTTATTAAATAATATAAATCTGGTTTAACTTCTTCTAACCAAGAATTGACAGCTGAAACTGTTGTTAAATTCCTTGACATATATATAACATTAGAATGACCTTCCCACCAAAGTCCTTCTCCCATTGCGAAAGCAGTTTCAGCAACAGAATATGGTAAATTTTTTAAATAATTACAAAACAAAACATTTACACTACCACTATTTAATCCTTTTAATTTATCTGAAATCTTCATTAGATAAAATCCTCTTGTATCACTTACAATTGAATCATGTTTAGACAATACTTTATTATTTATTCCATCTAAAACTATATGATTTATTTCTTTATAAACATACCAATCATCTATACTACCATAAATATAATCTTGATAATCACCTATTTTGCATAGTTCGTAATTATAGTATGAAGCGTATGGTGTAGCTGTTGAGCCTTTTTCGATTTGTAATGTATCTTTATTATTATTATAAATACTTAATTTTATATAATTTACATTTGCAGGAATAATTATTTGATTTACGGTATTTGCACAATAAGTACTTTCACAGGAAACACTTCCTATAATTTCTTTATTTCTATTATAATATAGACCATATACGTTAGCACCACCTGGAATAAGAACACCACTAATAGTATAAATTGTTTCAGGTATTACTGTAATATAATCTGTGATACACCAAACTGGGTTAGTTGTTGTTTCTCCTTCTGAAGTATTTATATATTTACCGTTAGTTACATTATCTTTATCAAACAAATTCTTCCCCATTAAACTAACAGGGTAATTTTGTTCTGCATGATAAGGTTCATAACTTGTTTTTACATTTCCCAATTCAATTTGTGGTTTATATACTATATTGTTTACTTCAACACCAGCTCTTACTATTAACCTTACAGAATATGTTGCTCCAGCTTCCATTGTAATTGTTTGACCAGTTCCTAAATCGTCGGTCATCCAAGTTTCTACTCCGTCTTTTATTTTCTTTAAATTAAACGAATATGTACTCATACTTGCACCTTGTGGAGCTCCACTATATGTTACTACTGTATCTTCATCTACAGTAATACTTCCAAGTCCAACATCTCCAACAAAACCGGTTGCTGTACCATTAGCTGTATAGGTTCCATCATCATTTCTTGTAAATTTTACACCATTAATAGTAGTGTTTTCTATAGTCATGTTTAATATATTTTTTCCTGTAGTTTTTACTCCACAATTCCCAGTAACGACATGAATATCTTGTGGGTAATCTGGACTTGGCGATGCTGTTCCTCCTACGTAGGGTTCGTAATTTAAAGTTGTACTATCTCCTTCATAAATCATAACCTCAATTGTGCAATCTAAACTCACTTCTGCACCACCACAGTAAAATTGGATATTATCAAGTTGACAATCACTATTAATTGTTTTTGATACCCTTATGACACTATTCGAATTAAGCCAATTATCTTCCCAAAGAGTGGTATTTCCACTTCTTGCAGCAATAATAAAAGGTTTACTTCCCGACTTAGTTCCATTTAATTTGCAGTATAATGTATAAGTTTTTCCATTTTCAAGAGTAGGTGGATTATCATTGCTTATCGAGAAGATAAATGCACCTGTAGTAGTTCCTTTTGCAGTAAATGTTCCATCAGAATTTAAAATAAAATTCATACCAGCAGTTGTATAATTATTTTGGTGATTAGGCAAATTAGGTTGCAACAAATTATATCCTTCATATTGCACCTGCTCCGTCTGCCCCTCCAATTCAAACTCTGCTATTTTCATATCTGCACTATCAGTTACTGTTATATCTGTTCCAGTTACTGTGTTTTCAGGAATTTGTGCTTCTAGTTCTTCTATATATTCATCTCTTTCTGATAATTCATCATATACTAATTTAGCACCAGGATATTGTGTATTTGTACTATTCTCATCTATTGAAGTTACTTTATTTGATTTATCTTCTTTTCCTGTTATATCTTGATGTTCTGTAATGACTGTTCCCAAATCAGCTTCTCCACTCGTTGCTATTGTATTACCATTCATTTTTACACTGGTTATTGTTCCAGTATAAATTTCTTCTTGTAACGCAGTATCTGCTTTACCTAAACTAGTTTGAACTGCACTAGATAAATCTGTATCTGGTATTCCACCACTTGGTTTATCATATTTTGCATTCCATGTATTTTTTTCAGAAGTAGTAACAAATTTATTTCCGCTATTAGAATCATCAACTAAATCACTTGCTAATTTATTTTGACTTGTTATTTCAGTTTGTAATCCTGCAACTAAATCAGCAACAGAAAAAGCAACTTCACTACCATTTTCTAATGTTAATATAACTTGTTTTGTAGTATTATCATATCTACCACTAACTACAACGCTTTCCAAAGGTAAATCTATTGTATCTGTACTAATTACTGTTCCATCAATATCTTTTAAACTTAATGTAACAACATAAGTTGTACTATTTATTTCTAAATCAATCAAGCTACCCGTATTTGTTTTTAAAGTATAATTAATTAAATTATTAACTGTATTATCTATAAATCCACTATCATTAGTTAAATCACTTGTTTTGGTTGGAACGTCTAAAGAAATTTCACTTTCTACAATATCAGCTATATTTCTATAATCTTCTTCTGTAATTACATAATCTGTACCATCATTAATTTCTACTGATTTCTCTATTCCTTCTTTATTGGTAATAGTCACAGTTGAAACGGTTCCAGACTTATTTGCATTAATATCAATATTATCTACTTCTGCTATAGCACTATTTAATTGAGCAATCATTGTGTCAAATCCATTTATTTCTTCTTCTGTTGGAATAACATCATCAGCTTCTTGATTATCATTAAATGTTATTTTCCATATTTTACTTCTAAAATCAATATCATTATTTACATCAACTAACCAAACATAAGCTGATACTGTTTTATATTTTGTTAAAGCATTAGTTATTTTATAACTATTATTTGTAATTAAATCCCATAAATTTCCATCAGGTGTGATAAATACTATTTTTTTATTTGCATTTGATAAAGTTTCAGGAAAAGTAAAATTAAATATTGTTGACCTATTTTCGTTTTGTGTTCCAATATTATATAATTTATCTATAACTACTTCTCTATTATCTAAAATTGTTATATTTATATTCATTTATTATCCTCCTTTAAACTATATATGTTGCATAAAAATTTCCGTTAGTTGCAGTTGTTATAGCAGAGCCTCTGTAATTTTCCAAAGTTACTAAACCATTTGGGAATATACATAATAGAATATATTCAGCACTTGGTGAGTTTTCAACCCTAAATTGTAAATTATGTTTAGGAGCATATTTGGAATCTATCGATGATATGTATGTATGACTCCCTGTCGGTAAATTTACTATATCTCCATCAGCGTAAAAATTCACAACTCTGCCAACTTTTTGAAAAACAATACTTCCATTTTTCATATTATAATTACTATATGTATCAGTATAATATTTCATAGTACTCAATACTATTGAGGTTTGTGTCCAATGATTTGCATTCCACGCTTCTGCTGTAGATATTGCTGTATTGCATTGATATAAAATATTATTATAAATACATAAATCTCCTACTGCATAAGTACTACTGCTACTATATTCATCTACTCCAATAGCTCCACTTGCGTCTGCAATTCCATTTTCAATTTTATTTAAGTTTGTAGCATTAATTGGGGTTGTAGTATTAGGTAAATTTTGCCAATCAGTTTTTGTATAACTCATTATTCTTCCTCCTTACTTTTTTCTTCTTTTATTTTTTGAGCTTGCTCTAATTGTTGTTGTTCTAACAAATTAAGTTGTTCTAATAAATCTTTTATAATAGGTCTTAATATAAATGCAGGTAGTTTTGACTCATTAATTAACTCAACTAAATTTTCTTCAAATTCCCTTTTCATTAAAATAACTTCTTCCATATTATTTTATCCTTTCTTTTAGTTCTTGAATTTCTTGATGTAACTCTTGAATTGCTTTAGCATTTACAAAAATCATTCTTGAATTATTAAATATTTTTGATTTACTACCATCTGGCATTGTAATATCTGTAGTCAAATCTTTGCAAATTTTTTCAACATCTTGTGAAATAACACCTATTGCTTCATGGTCTCCATTTCCTTTCCAATCAAATTGAACAAAATCCATATTTTTAATTATATTTAAACCATTTATTTCTGTTTCTTTTATGTTTTTCTTTTTATCTCTATCAGAAATAATACTATCTGGTAAAACTACATATATAGAATTTTCTGTCGTTGTAATTAGTTGGTTTCCATCAACATAATAATTTATAACTTGTTTTCCACCCTCTCCAGATGTTTTCATTGTTGGAGCACCATTAATCAATAATGTTTTACATTGCAAATCTCCAGATAATGTTACATAGAATGGAGTTTCATTTCCTGTTTTTACATAGAACGCATAATAATGTCCATTTGACATTCCTGTAGTAGCACTATCTAAACTATCATTCGTTATAGTCCATCCAGCAATTTTTCCACCATTACAAGTAATATTTCCAGAATCATCTAATTGGAAATTTCCTGAGGTTATTATTAATCTACCTGACGTCAACGTTATTCTATCTGCACTAGCATTTATTTCACTTATCAAATCATCGGTATTAACTTTTAATTCTAACTTTGCCTCTATTGTATTAGTAGTTTCTTTAGTTGCATAGGTTGCTCTTACAGAATTTGTAATTGAATTAGCACTTAAATTAATAGCACTATTCATTTCTGTAGTTGTAGGATATGCAGTTAATTTATAATCTACGCTTAAATTAATTTGGTCTGCTTTTTGAGAAATAGCACTATTCATTTCAACTCTTGTTGCAAATTGTGTAGTGTATATATTTTGTGTCATTAATCTTACAAATAAATATCCCGCTTCATATCCTAATAATGAAACTGTATAATCCCCATCTGTTAATAGAATAGATGGATAATCATATGTTATAATTGTAGGAGTAACTAATAAATAAGTAGTTCCATCTGCATTAACTCCTACTTTTTTATTAACTTGACATGTCTGACTATCATAATCTAATATAAATTCATCATAGTTTTCTTCATCATAATAATATAAATCGCAAGGTAATTCATAATCAAAAATTTCAGAAGTTTTTGTATTATTAAATCTTAATGTTCTTGTTTTTAAAAAAGTATTGTTACTAGGAAATAATCCTGTAGAAGGATATGTATAAGCTATAGAATAAACTGTTGGATGTATTTTTACTGTTATTGGTTCACTTGCATTTATATCAGTAAAATTTAAAAAACCTGTATCTGTTTCTCGTGACGTTGTAATATCAGCAATATCACTTATTTTGGAATTTAATTCATCTACTGTTGCTGTTATTTCTGCTATCTTTGTATTTTGTTCTCCTACATTTAAAATTACTGCTGATATTTCTTGTTTTTGTTTGTCTACTTGTAATTTTGTATTTCTTGCCATTTCATTATCACTCGTAGGCATTATATAATCAATTTCAGCATTAGTTATACTTGGTGCAGATACTGTTACTTCATCATATTCCGTTTCAATTCTTAAAATTATACTTGATATATTATCACCATTTTTATTTTTAAATTGTATCAAATCCCCCAATTCAAAATATGGTGCAAAACAATCTTTAGAAGTAAATGCACTATATCCAAATCCTTTTACTTGGTTAAATATTGCGTCAATTAACTGTTCCCTTTTTTGAGGTGTATATGAAAATGGATTACCATATATTTTTAACCAATTTCTTCCATATTGTTCAACTAATGAACTATCTTCTCTTACTGCATATTCTCCTTCAATATCAGGGTCTAAACCTATTAATACAGATGTTATTGGTTGTGTATCTCTTTTATCTTCAAGTTCCACATAATCTTCAATAACTTCATTCGTTGTATTTGTAAATCTTAATTCTAACTTTCCTTTGTAATTTATAAAAGCAAAACAACCAGCCATTTGTGCTATTGCACATATTACATCTCCATATGTTGCATTTTCATCAAATTGATTGCTATCTACACCAAAACTTCCATTTGTTATACTTTCATTTTCCAATAATATACTACATTTTATGCAACATTCTTCTAACACATCAAATAAAGTTACATTTCCACCATGGTAATTTAAACTTGTTACATATTTATTATTAAATTTTATTCCATTATCAAATGCTGTTATCTCAATTTCTTCTTCTGTATCGTTATCAATAACTTCTGTTACATAATAATGTCCAATTTGTTGTGAAACCCCATTTACTTCTTTAAAATAAGTAAAATCTTTATTTTTATAATCTATATTATTCTGAGTTTTAAACTTTATATAATTTAAATTAAATGTTCCAAAAAAAGTAGTATCTTTATATGCTGTAAAATATGTTTGTGCTTTTACATCTATTGGAACATCATCTATTACAATATATTCTCTGTAAGATATTTTGTCTTGTTTGCATTGATTAATAAATTCGTTTGTTCCTATCATACTACACCACTACTCTTTTCTAGTAACGCCTCAAAATCATCAACTATTACTTCACTAACACTACTTACAACTTTTTGCGTTGGTAATGTCACAATAAAATTAGCATTTTTATATATTTTATCTTTTAATGAATAATATTGATATTCTCCATCTTGTAATTTTTCTAAATATGTTGCTAATGTATCTCCATCAAAACAACCTAAATTTATTTTAATAACAACATCTATATAACTAGTTTGTATTTTTTTTCGTCTTCCATTAGCAAATTGTTTTTTACTTATTATATTAGGTTGCTCATCTATTTCATAGCCCTTTATTAAAATTTTATCAAAATCATAATAAGTATTATTTATTTTTTTCTTTAATAAAATCATCTAAACACCTCCAAACGCATATTGTAGATTTTTTTCTTTTTGAATAATTTGTTGATTTTCATATATTTTTTCGCCATCTAATAATAAAGCATTATTGTTTTCTACAACTATTTTAGAATTTGTATTTAATATTTCGTTTACACTTCCTGTTATTCCACTAGTTCCTGCTTTTCCTATTCCAAAACTTACTGCGTTATCCATTCTATCAACTAATTCATCGCTCATAAAATCAATTGCTTTTAATGCACTATCTGTATCTGCTTTTATTCCTACAGCAATTCCTTCAGGTATCCAATGACCTATCTCATCTCTAAAGAGTGTAGATGGCGAATGGATTCCGAAAAAATCTTTAAATTTATTTAAAACTTGGTCTTTAAATCCTTTGATTTTATCAAAAAGCCAAGTTGCCTTATCACTAATACCGTTCCATAAACCTTCTATTAAGTATTTTCCGACATTTTTAATTTCTTCAAAACCATTTTTCAATCCGTTATAAATTGTTTTAATTAGTTTCGGAGCTACTTCTGCTAATTTTACAATTGAACCAAGTATTCCCATAACAAGTTTTCCTATAAGTTCCCCACCTGCTTTTACTATTTTAGGAAAATTTCTTATTATAGCATCAACTAATTTTTGTATAATTATTGGAGCTTTTTCAATTAATTTTGGTAATGCCTCAATTAATCCATCTGCTAAAGCTAAAATTAATTCAATTCCGTGCGTCTACAAGCTGGTCAATATTATCAAGATAAGTATCAATTAAAGTAAGAATACAATCAATTGCTATAGGAATCAATGTTGGTATCATTTCCGTTAATCCTTTTGCTAATTCAATAATAAGTTGTATTCCCATTTCAAGAATTTGCGGTAATAATGGAATAATTCCCATAATTAATGTCTGTATTATTTGCAATGCACTTTGAACAATTAAAGGTAAATTTTGTTGAATACCTTCGATTAGAGTAGTTACAATTTTCATTCCTGAATCTAAAAACTTAGGCACAGTTTCATTTATAAATTCAGGTATTCTATCTATTATCTGTGGCAATAATTCTTCAATTAATGTTGCAACTCCTAATAATGACTGCTCTACTATTGGTAATAAATTTCCTGCAAATGTCGCAACACTTTCTATTAATTGATTAATTAAATCAGAAATATTTGCATTTCCATCTGCCATTCCTACAAGTAAGTTTTCCCAAGATGATTGCATCATTTTAAATGAACCTTGAATTGTTAGTTTTGCCTCATCTGCTGTCTTTCCTAATACTCCAAATTGGTCTGCTGTTTTTTCAAGGATATCTAAAATATCACTACTGCTTAATTGTTTTACATCATCAACCATATAACCAGCATTGTGTGCAGCCTCTAAAAATCCTTCTTGCGTTCCTTTTATACCAATATTTAAGTTATCTAAATAACTAAATGTTCCTTTTAAAGCCCAATTTACTGCTGTACTTGCTTGTTCCATACTATAACCAAAAGTATTAGACAAATCACTTTCTAATGTCAATAATCTATTTGTTTTTTCTATTGCTTCATTTTGGTCTGCTATATCATTTTTCATTAAAGGATATGCACTATTAAAAGATTGTATATATGCATTTTGTGACATAGTTAAATCTTTCCAAGCATTTTTTGATAAACCCATTACTGCATTAATTTGTTCGGCACCTTTTTCCATTCCACCGAACATACTTTCAACACCGCCAGCTAATTGCTCATATTCTGCATATGCTTTTGTTGATGCTGTAACTAAACCAACTACTGCCGTTGTTGCAACTGTTACTCCTGTTGCTATTCCTTTAAATATTCCACCTGCTACTTTACCCAATGTACTTATTCCACTATTAAAGCCACTATCATCTAGTTTTGTGCTATATGTCAATGTTCCTGCATTTGCCAATTAAATCCCTCCTTCTATTTAGAGAGTTGATTTAACTGATTGAATATTTCTTTATGTCTTTTTTCTTCATCTATTTCAAAATCTGTTTTTGGTAGTTTATATATTTCTTTTAATTCCAATAAATCTTTATCTTTCCCTGAATATGAACGATATCCCCTAATTATACTAAATTGTGAATTTTTATTTATTGAAACCCACATTGCTCTAAACTTCCACCAATGAAGTCTTACTGTTGTTAAATCTATTCTAAATTGTTCATTAAATGCACCCCATATTAAATCACTATCAAAATCATAATCATATAATCTCATATTTTTATTGTTTTTTGATTGATTATTAAATTCAACGTCTTTTTTGCCACATTTATAAAACCATATAAATTTATTTATTGCTTCATTTAATAGATTTTTACTTATTATTTCTAAAAAAGCAGGATAGAACCTTTTTAAAGCATTATAACAAGCCTTTCTTTTGTCCGTACCCTGCATTTCTTTCTCAAAATCAATGAATATTCTAAAATCAGTTCTTATCTTATACCTCTCATTTTTAATAAATACAAAATGAGGTAATTTTTTAAACATATTCATTAATATCTCCTATTTTTTCTATATTTATTATTTCTTCTATATTTTCTATTAAAATTTTGAACATTATTAACTGAATTATTCATTTTCTCATATAATCCCTGCACGTTGTTTACTAATTCATTGCAGTATGCCTGAAAAGTAAAGGCTAATATTCCAACTTTTGTTTTAACATTCATTTTATCATAGCCATCTTCTTTTCTTTTTTTGTTTATTTTATCAATAGAATCTTCTCCTAACATTTTTTTTAAATACTTATCTATTATTTCCTCATTTTCTTCATTTTCTTTTATTTTTTCTATATCTTTTTTACTTAAATCATTTACTTCAAATTCTAATCCATATATATCAACTTTTATTATTTTATCACTATCTTCATAATTAAATTTATACTTATTTTCCATAATTTACCCCATTTTATTTATTTTTACGCATTTTCTGTAAATGCTTTTGTACTTGTGTTAAAAGTACCATATACGAAGTCTCCACCTTTTAAACTTCCTGTAATTTGTTTTTGAGAACCTGCGTCACCATTTGCTTCTGTAATTTCTACAGTTTGATTTACTTTTCTTGCTTGATATGTGTTTGCTTGTCCATCTACTGGTTCCCATAAATTAACTATAATATGGTCTCTTTTCAATGATGTTCCTGTTGCTCTATTATACCATAAACTATAAAAATCATCGAATACTTCATCGCCTTGTACCATATCCATTGTAATTGGAAATTCGTTATTATAACCAGTTACATTAGTTGTTGCTGATTTTTGATGTATATAATGTTTTTCACTCTCAATAGGATTTGAACTTTCTGTCAAACTTGTTATAACCCCACCAAGATAATTAGTAACTGTTGTTGTGTTTCCACTTACTGTTGGAACACCAAAATAGTGTGCCTCATCATATACCATTATATCTTTCATAATTAATCTTCCTTTCTTATATTGAAATATAATTGTAGTGAATATATAGAAATACTTCCATCTTCACTTTCTTGATAAGTTAGTGCATTTGCACAGCTTACCTCTTTTACTTCCTTTCCACCTTCTAATATTGGAAAGTTTTTATTTTTATTTTGTTCAGCTAGCCAATCACTCAAATCATCTAGCCAATCTAAATTTGTCAATCTTTGTTCGTCTATTTCACTTGAATTTTTTAATAATAACATATATTGATATTGCCTATACCAACCTTTATCAATAATATATTTAAGTGGTAATTCCTCAAATCCAGTTCTTTGTAATGCTAAATTACCTGTTGTTTCAGTCAGTCTTTCTGTGTGAATATCCTCCACTTCTGCTATTTCATTAATTGGTTCATAAGTTTGTAACCATTCATTTATTTTATCATCCATTATTTAACCTCTTACTATACTCTGCAACTTGCCTCAATATAGTATCTTTCTTATCTGATTTCATTCTTTCAAATGGTTGCGTTCCTCTTTTACCTACTCTTTTCTTTATTTTTTTTGAATATGCTTGATAACTTGCATAAGGAACACCAATTGTTACATATCCACTACCATAATTACTTGAAAGCGGTATAGAATATTCTTGTGCTCCAGTCTTTTTTGATACATATTGCTGTAAATTAGTTGCAACTGTCTTATCTAAAAACATTTGCGTTTTTTGTCCATTTTGATTAAATTTATTCACATAACTTGTATTATATTCAATTGTCGCATTTCCTCCTGCTATTTGCATTTTTCCTTTTGGAAATTTAAACATATCAAACATTATTTTCCACTCACTTTAATATGTGATAAATCCAAATCATCAAATATAAATCTTTCTACTGTATCAACACTGTATACACTATTTTTTCCATAGATTGCTCTTAATTCGGTCAACGGAGCCTTTTCTATTTCATCATCAACCGAACTATTTACTATAACATCACCATTGTCTATATAATAAGTATTGTTATAACCATCTACATCAAAAATTCTTATTAATGCACTATTTACATTACTAGAACCTGTGCTATCTTTATTTTTTATAAAGGTATTTCGCAAACTAGCTAATAAATTGTATCTATCCCATCCTGAATTAGTTTTATGATACACCGTTATTTCTTGCAAAAGTTTATCCATTATAAACACCTCGTTAATTCCTGAGGAAGTCCAGCTATTATATTTGTTTTTTCTTCATTTAATTCATTATTTGTTTTATAAGTTTTACTTACTCCATCTATTGTCACTGAACTAATATTATTACTACCGTTATTGTTATTATTAATAAAATCCACCATTTCACAAGCAACCCATTTAATTTGCTCATAATTACTTAAATCTGCCTCTTTAATTTCTCTGTTAATATATTTGTCTATTTCCCTGCTTGCTTTTCCTATTAATGAAGTAAAGAGGTCAGCCGACAAATTGCCTTTGTATATATCTAAATAAAATACATAATCTGAGTAATTTATCATAACCACCTCTCCTTTAATTTATTTTTTTAAAATTTTTTCTTCTTTTTCTTTTTTTGCTGTTTTTACTTCTTGAATTTCTTCTTTTTTAGTTTCTTTTTTTGGTTTTTCTTCAATCAATCCTACTGTTCTCATATTTTCACTCCTTTTTTATTTACTAATATCTAAGTTGCTTTCTATGTAATATGAGTTGTTACAGGTTTGTTATTTTATTAAGCTTTATTGTGTAAATAAATTCCTGCAACTTTATTATCATAAACATCAGCTAGTCCATATTCTCTGTAGAAGAATTTCCATCCATCACTTGTTTGGTTGTCTTCTGGTGTTATGATTTTATTTACGATATGTTTTGGATATTGTAATAATGCACCTTTTTGAATAATCATAAAGTTAATATCTTTACCAGCTGTAGCTTTTGCATATCCACCAGCTTCTTCTCCTGATGTTGTTCCATCATTTAAATCAATTGCTGTATAAAATCTTGATTGTGGAACAGTTACTATTCCTGCAAATCTGCTCATAATTTCTTTTGATTTTGTTGTATCAACATTCATTAATAAATTATAAATTGTTGGTGTAATGAATAAATATCTTCCTTCTGCATCTACTTCATCATCATCCATTTTTGATACAGCTGTTACTAATGCTGTTAAAGCATCATTTCCTGTTGATATTGTTCCAGCTGTTGCTTTTGAAATACCACTGATTCCTGCGTATGTAGCAAATCTAAATGCATCAACTTCAGGAACAACTTTAGTTCTTAAAAATTCACTTGATAATTTTCCAAATGCTACTCCTGCTGTTTCTTCATTATCCATTGCATCTACTGTAAATGCTCTACCTCTATCATAGTTAAATGCTACTGTTTCATTTGTTAATGTAACATCTCCATTTACATATCCACTATTTCTTGAATAGTCTGCTAATCCATCTAATGACATTTTAGGAACTATAATTTCATTTGCATTAGCTCCTGCTCTTACTAATGTGCTATCTCCATCTAATACAGATGTTTTTGAAGCATTTTTATATACTTCATCTAATAAATCAATATACTTTTTAAATTTTGCTATTGAATTTGCCATTTTTATCACTCCTTATTTTTTTGGTTCTAACCCCATAATTCTTCGAGCTTCGGCATCACTATCTGCTTGTTTTTCTGTATGCTCTCCACCTAAATCAACTGTTTTGTGTGGTTCTTCATAGCTTGAAAGAAATTTAGGGTTATCTTGTATAAATTGTTCAAGATTATCTTCAAAATCGCCTTTTTGTTTTGAGACTTTAAACATTACATAATCGATATCATCTACTTTGACACCTTTTCTTAACAAAAGATTTTCTCTTTGTGAATTATCTCTTTCTTCTACGATTTTTTGATATTCTTTTTCTCTTTCAGCATTTTTTTCTGCCTCTGTTTTTTGGTTATCTTGCCATTCCTTAAAAGCTTTTAATTCTTCTTTGCTAGGTATACCTTTTGTCTTTCGACTTATTTCTTTTTGCAAAGCTTCATCAAAGTCTTTTTGCGTAAAAGTTTTTTCTTCTTTTACTTTTTCTGATTTTGTTTCTTTTACTTCTTCAGTAATTTCAGTTGTTTCAGTATCAACTGTTTGATTATTTGTTTCTTCCATAATCTTCTTCCTTTCTTTTTGACGACTTAAAGTTGGTCGTATCCATTTCTTTTAACTTGCAATGTTCAAGTTTTATTAATTAAATTATAACATAGTTTATAATTCTTGTCAAAAAACTGTTTATTTATTGTACCCTGCAAAATATTCTCTTGAATAGTCTCGCTCCAATCCTGCTTCATTGCAATAGTTTCTTACATTTTTTTGTGCATTTAACACTTTTGTTTTATTTTCTTTGTTTGGCTCTATTTCATACTGTTGTTTTGCTTTTCTTACTTGTCTTTCATAAGCTCTTTGTCTTTGTGTTGCCTCATAATAATTGATTTTTTCGCCTTTATAATTTACTTTTCTATTGTTAGCTCTTTCTATTTCTGATTTACTATATATATTTTCTTCTATATCATAAATTATTGGTGTTTCATAATGCTGACAGTTATAATCATTTAATAATCCTTTATAATTTTGCCATTTTTTACTATTTACTTTAAATCTTTGTCCATTTATAACTTTATGGTCATCTCTACAATTTGGACTTATATTAATTTGAACACCGTCACATTTAAGCACTTTTCCTACATCTTGATTTATAGCTCTTACTGTATCTCTTATTCCAGTTAATACATTTTGTCTTACACTAGCCTCTAAACTTCTCTTATATCCTCTTTTATCAATTAAAACAATTCCCATATTTGCTAATTCATTTGTTGTTTTTCTAAATGCAGTTTGATAATCAATTCCACCTGTTACCACTTGCAAATACATACTATCAATTGCTTTTACATATTGCTTTTGACTATTAAAAGCTACTGTTTTTGTCATATTTTCTAATTCCTTATTTGTTCTTTTTGCATTTATGCTTATAATTTGTAATTGTTTTTCACTTAATTCAAGTTCTTTCCCTCTATAATCATAAAGTTTTTTATAACTTTCTACATCTTTTTGTGAGATTTCCTCAAATAAATCTAGTATCTCTTTTTTTCTTTGTTTAGATAAACCTTTTGTTTTTAAAAGTGTTTGCTTGAAGATTTCTTTGCCACCTGTTTTTTTAAGTTGTTTTAATTGTGATTTTGTAAATGAACTTAAATCTCCTGAGTCTTTTAATTTACTAATTATGCTTTTTGTCAAATTAATATTCAATTCTTGATACATAGCAACTACTTTATTAGTATATGCTAAATCTTTCAAAGCTTCATAATCAAACATCTATTATTCTCCTATATCTTCATCAATAATATCAGGTGTATTATCTTCATTGTTTATTCTTTCTAATTCAGCAACTATTTCATCATCATTTAATTTATATACTTTCTTCAAGTATGTTGTTTTACTTATTAATCCTGCACTTACATCTTCTAATAGTTTTTGTCTTACTGTTTCATCATCTTGTAAAAATCCATCAACTTCTTCTATTTCAATATTTTGTTTTTCATCAACTGCTGTTCCTAACATTCTCTCACAAGATAGCAATGCTCTACATATTCCTAAAAGATATTCGTTTACACATTCCCTTACTTTTCTACCATTACTTACAAAATCTTGTCTTGACAATACTGCCTCTGTTGCTGTAACTAAATTTCCATTTTCAAAGCTATAATAATGTGTGCCATATCCTAACTTAAATGATAAATTATCTAATGCAAATTGTATACCTTCTTTATTATCTCCAACCCTTAAATCAGGATTGTATTCATAAACATAAGGCTGTGCAGACTGGTCTGACATTATATCAGTTCCCATTTCTGTAAATAATTGTTTTTGCACATCTGTTGGATAAACTATTCTTGGTCTTGTTTTAATATTCCCTTCTTCATCTGTATATTCTTCTTGTTCTATTTTAACAAGCTTTTTATTTATTACCATTATTTTTTGTCCTAATTTAAAGTCCATACCAAAATTATTATAAACTAAATCAAGCATTTGCAATTGGTCTTCACTATCTCCATATATTGCCATACCTAAACCGTTATTGTTATCATATATATTTACTTTTGGTAACTTGCATATACTAAACAATGGTGTATCAGATAATGTATTATAAGTTTCTACTATACCTTCTACTGTGATTTCTTGCCCACTTTCTTGATTAAAGAATACGTTTGTTATTTGGTATCCTTTTTCTTCTAATTCGTGTAATTCTAAATAAATAACATCAATATTTTTGCCATCTATTTTTCTTTTTTGCTTACTGACAAATGCACAATTGATAACTTCTTCATCTTCAATAGTTAGTGGTATAATTTGATTTCCTTTTATATCAATTGTTTTAATTTTAGTTTTATCAGTTTTTCTTAAAGTTACATCATCTGTTTCAGCATTTACTATTCTTGTTACTGTTGCAACTGTTCCTGAATATCCCATTATTTCAATTGCTGTTGGCAATTTCTTTAATACTTTTGCTTTTAATAAATCTTCTTGTAATAACTTATCACTTTTTTTAGCTTTAATTGTAAATGGTTCACTTGTTACTATACTTGCCAAATCTTCGCAAGCTCTTTTTGCCATTCCTAAACTATACATAGGATATTTTTTCCCTTGTACTGTTCTAACATCAAGCCACTCTGCTTGTCCTTTCCATTCTGCTATCCAATTTTCTATATTGCTATAATAATCTGTATCTATTGAATAACCCTTTTTTTGTAAATAATTAATTACACAACTATCCATATTATCCTCCTATTCTTAATAATTGTTTGTACCATTTTTCAATGCCGTAGTTATTAGCATCTAATATATCTATATCACTTGTTCCGTCATCTAAATATCTGTCATCTTCTGCATCAACATCTTGTGTTGCCTCTTGAAGTCCTCTTACAATTTCATCAGTTTCATTTTTAACAAACTTTATTCTGTCTTGCATTAATAATATACCCCATAAATGTATACGACTTGATATAGGTATTTTTTGACTTTCGTATATTGGAATGCTCCAACCATTTTTAATCAATACTTTTCTTAAAAATTCTATCAATTCTGGTTCTGCCCCATCACAAAATATTGCTTCTATCATTCCCCATTTACTCATTACATCTTTTATATGCCTTGTAAATCCTATTTCAAGCTTTGTTAAAACCTCTCCTATTCCTCTGTCATCACTTACTTGCTCTCCATTTTCAGTACAATCCATCTCACTACTTTTTAGTACATCTATATAATCAAAATTCCTTGATATTCTTTGACTGCAAAATGCGTGTGCTGAACCATTTTTACCAAAGTCAACTCCCATTGTTATGAATCCACTTCTTGCTTTATCTATCATATAACGAGCTTGATTATTTGCTATCTCTCCAAATAGTATTCCTGCACTTGCTATCCTGTTGCCTAATATATCTCTTTTATACCAAATACTATTTTTATTATAAGTTGCTAATACTTGTTTTAATTTATCATTATTAATAGATAAATTATTGAATATATTAAAATGTCCGTAATTATAGCCATAGTCTTGTATTTTACTCTCTTGTTCCTCGTGGAACTTTAAAAAGTCTGTATAATACCAATGATTTGGTGGTTTAGGGTTTAAATCATGAAATACTTTTCTATCATCACTTGATAAGGTTCTATCCATAACCTCATTAAGAAAAGATGGGTGGCATTCATTTGCCTCTGTTATATAGGCCATACCGTAAGTATTACCTTTGATATTAACATAGTCATTTGCTTTTGCTCCACCTGCAAATATCAAAACTTTTTCTTTTCCATCACTGCAATTAATATATAAACATTCCTTATTCTTGTATTTTCCTTCGTGGCATCTACCGCTAAAATAATTCATTATGCCATATCCATCACAGTCAATTATATTAAGTTTAGCATTTGCAATACTTGTTCCAGCAACCAAATGTAATTTATTATTATGATTTTCTAATAAAATACAGAAGGCTAAAGAGTTGATTACATTTTTTCCCCCTCTTTTTCCACCTTCTGCAACATTTAACCAACACTCTTGTGTTTTTAACAAATATTCAACTTGTTTTTCATCAAATTCTGCATATTCATTCATTATTCCAAATCTTCCTCTGTTCTTACTTTTTTAGGTTTATTTATTAAATCAGCTATGTTCTGTAAGCCTTTGTTTATTTCTTCATTGTTTCCTATATTTTTCTTTAAGTTTATTTCTGCTACTTTTAGTTCTTTATCTAATAATATACCATAAGCTGTTGCTAAATCCTTAACATTAGTAAACATATCTACATTGTCTGATTTTTCTTCTATTGCATTTAATAATTTATCTAATATTCTTTTTTTAGTTTCGTGTTGTTTTTGCATATATTGTAATGTAGTTTCTGTATTCTCTTTCTTTTTTTCTGCGAGTTTTTGCGTAATATCCATATTTTTTTCATCTTTTACTATTTTTCTGACAGTAGCTTCACTAACATTGTTTTTTCTTCCAGTAGCACGAAAATTGCCACAATCTACATAATCAGCTATAATTTTTTGCTTTTGCTCATCAGTTAATCTTGGCAATTCCATCACTCCTTATCCTTTAAATATAATAATACATCTAATTTTCTTTTAAACTCTTCTTTTTCTTTGTTTATTGTAATTTTATAATTTTTATATATTTTTCCTTCTTTATATGTTCTTTGTTCTATATAATATACTTTATTGTCTAATGATAATTTTTGTAATAACATATTAATCATTTTATCAATATTCAAACCTAATATTCTCCATTTTATGTTTACTTTCCTTTTATCAATACTTTCGTCAATTTTATTTTTATTTTTTAAGTGTTTTCTCGGTAATTTTTTATACTTTTTTCTATTTTTCTTGACATAATTTTTTTACTTAATTATTCTTCATCCTTTTTAGGTTTCTTTACAATACTTTCTACTACTTTTTCGCCTTTTCCTACAAAACCTTTTCTTTCTAGGTCAGAATATCTTTCTACATCAGCTTCAAATATATCAGCTTCTTTGTATTCATCAGCTGGCGTGTATCTTTTAAAATTATTTTTACTATCATTAAAAGCTTTTAAAACTTCACCTTTTAGTTTCATATCTTTCACCTCCTTTTTATTATGCTTATTTCTTTTAGTTAATTTTATCATATTATTGTTTTTTTTGCAAATCATCAAAATATATTTCAAGTTCTTTATCAAATTGTTTCTTTTTTAATTTTTTTATTATTTTATCTAATTTATTTTAAAA
>Ga0326511_10000443_pt1 | contig 36109 bp, 61 predicted proteins | sample 0_2496_0518_D_FD_203701 | JGI IMG/M metagenome (GOLD analysis project Ga0326511, IMG submission 203701) | Bovine rumen microbial communities from UC Davis, California, United States - 0_2496_0518 | ecosystem: Host-associated > Mammals > Digestive system > Stomach > Rumen | place: USA...
GCAGAAAGAAGCAAATGCCGGAATAGTGACAGAAAAGGTGCTGTTATGGCAAAAGTCAGTTGAGTGTATATACTGGAATGACGGCTTAATGGAGTATGGCTACAGGCTTATGTTCCTTGATGATGATTTTGACGAATACTGGATATCAAATAGAGCTTGTCCGGCTCATTTGCTCAGTTTCAATCCGATGTTCTTACAGGCCGGAACACAGGTCAAAGTCAATAAATCAGTGCTGAACAACAGCACATACTTCATTCACTGCACATGATATCGGTTTACCGATAACATATATTTTATTTAGGAGGAATAATATGGAACTTAAAGACACGATAGAGCTGATGCAGTCCGAGGACTACAAGGAGCGCTTCAAGGCTGAGTATTATCAGGTGAAGATACGTCTTGAAAAACTGTATGAAATGCTTGTGAGATATGATGCGGGCACACTTGGTTTTACTCCTGACTGCTCCATACAGCTTCTGAAAGACCAGCTCAGTATTATGAGAGATTATTTGTATGCTTTGCAGGTCAGAGCAGAAATTGAAGGTATTGAACTGTAACCGACATTATTGTCGGTCGCAAAGTCCCCGACATTCGTGTCGGGAAGATATCAGCTTAGTATAGTGGAATTATGGCGGTCTCCAAAACCGAGGACGGGTGTTCGATTCACTCAGCTGGTGCCAAGCCGACGGGCATAAAACGGATTCGTCTACTCTGACGTTAAATGGAGGTAATTTATGAGAAATTATTTAAGAATCCCGATGCAGTTTTTCGCTGAATCTGCCGAAGGTGAGGCAGAAACCACACAGGAGCAGGAAACAGCGCAGGGAGGAACAGAGGCAGAACAGAAGAGCGAGCCAAAGTCTGACAAGACGTTCTCTCAGGAAGATGTCAACAGGATGATCGCTGAGAGGTTGGACAGGGAACGCAAGAAGTTCGCCGCCGAAAAGGAAGAAGCTGCGAAGCTTGCCAAGATGAACGCAGACCAGAAAGAAGAATACAAGGCTAAGAAGCGTGAGGAAGAGCTCACAGCCCGAGAAAAGGCTATACAGGAAAAGGAGTTGTATTATACAGCAAAGGATATCCTGAAAGAGAAGAGCCTCCCCTCTGAGCTTGTAGACTGCTTAAATCTGACCTCTGCGGAGGCTTGCAATAAGTCTATCGAGGCAATGCAGAAGGCGTGGACAGCAGCTTTAACTGCCGCAGTTGACGAACGTCTTAAATCAAATCCACCGGCGTACAGCGGCGGAAACAAAACTACAGACCCTTTTAGTGAGGGGTTCGGAATCTAAAGAAAAGAGGTATAAAATATGTCCGGTACAGTAAATCTCGCTGAAAAATATTCTGGTAAGATCGATGAAGCTATCATCAACGGTGCACAGTCTGCACCGTCAGTAAATAACGACTATGATTTTATCGGCGTTAAATCCGTAAAGGTATATTCATTCGACCCTGTTGCAATGAACAACTATACAAGATCGGGTTCAAACAGATACGGCACTCCTGAGGAACTCCCTGACACAACTCAGGAAATGACACTCACACAGGATAGATCATTCACATTCACTATCGACAAGGGAAACAGAATCGACACTCCGGCAGGTGTTCGTGAGGCTGGCAAGGCTCTCCGCCGTCAGATTGACCTTGTAATTCAGCCCGAAGTTGATAAATATCGCTTCACAAAGATAGCCGATAACGCAGGCCATAAGTTCTTTGACACAGACGGCGTAACATCTTCAACAGCTTATTCCCTTTTCCTTAAGGCTAACGAGGCTATTGATGAAGCTGATATCCCTTCCGCTGGCCGTGTATGCAACTGCTCACCGAAGTTCTATAATCTGCTTAAGCAGGATGGCAACTTCATTAAGCAGGGCGACCTGAGCCAGAATATGCTTATCAAGGGACAGGTTGGAGAAGTTGACGGTGTAGCTATCGTCAAGGTAGCAACAAGCAGACTTCCTGCCGGTCTCCTGTTTGAGATCACACACGCTGCTGCAACTGTAGCGCCTGTCAAGATCGATGAATACAAGGTTCACAGTGATCCTCCCGGAATCTCCGGCCAGCTCTGCGAAGGCCGTATTTACTACGATGCGTTCGTGCTCAACAAGAAGAAGGACATGATATCCGCAGTATACGGCAACACAGGAAGCCTCACACTCACAGCAGCCGCAGGAGCTTCAAGCACACAGTCTATCGTTACAATCAGCGGTAACACTGCCGGCGGTAGCCTCGTTTATAAGGGTGACTTTGCAAGCTCTTCCGCTGCCTCCGGTGCTATCGATATCGGTGACGATGTTTCCGGCTGGACTGCATTCCCTGCTGACGGCAAGGTAACAACTGCAAGCGGTAAGTATATCGCTGTTGCTGTAAAGGTAGACGGCAAGGCGGTTTCTGGCGGAACTGTAGCCGCTGTTGTAGGCTCATGACAGCAAGGGAGAGATTCTTAGCGCTGTTAGGTGATCCATGCGTATGCAGTGAAGAAGTCGCAGATGTATGTCTGAGCATGGCAGAAGATGCTGTGCTCGACTACATCGGCAGAGAATCACTGCCAACGAGTGCAGAAAGCATCATGATAAAGCTTGCTATTATATACTATAACAGGCTCGGAAATGAGGGCGAAACCGCACGGACTGAGGGCGGAATCTCTCAAAGCTTCTGCACTGACATACCAGAGGACATTCAGCGGCAGCTATGGAACTACCCTCGGAAGGTAGGTGTGATACACAGTGAGACTGACGAGGAATAAGATGCGGCCTGTCTATGTTTTCAAAATGGTATCAGTTGATTCCGGATATGTCGGAACAACTGAGAAAATAGACTGCATAGGCTGCTTCGACTGCATTGTAGAAAAAACATCAAAATCTAAATCTGACGGTAACAAGACTGAAAAAGCAACTATATGCAAGCTTACTGTACCGACTGGATATCATTTCAAAGTCGGCTTTATGGCTTCACTTGAAAGCGATACAAAGCCCGACATGAAGATAACAGCGATATCTGAGCATACAGGGCATTGCATATGTGAATTAGAATCATGGAAGTAAATTTCAAATGTGAAGGGCTTGAAGCGTGGGTAAAAAAGCTTGAAGCCTTGAAAGGGCTTGAAAAAGACCCACGAATAAACAAGGCTTTAGGGCGTGGAGCGGCAAGGATGCAAGGAGCTGTCAAGGCTCTTACTCCTGTTGATACCGGAAACCTGCGGAATAAGATTTTTATAACCCAGGTCAAGCCTATGGTTTGGACGGTAGATACCAACGTTGAATACGCTGCTTTTGTTGAGTTCGGCACTGGTAGGCTCGGTGATCCTGCCGTGCCTCATACAAGCAAAGAATACTGGACATACTATTCAGATGCCCTGCAAAGATTTGTCACAACACACGGTCAAGCCCCTGCACATATGTTTACCAAAGGATTCTCGACAATGTACAAGAAGGTTGTTGAAATCGTCAGAGTTGAAATAAAGGAGATTATTAAAAATGCTTGATTTGACAAAAGAGATAGCAGATCTCCTTAAGGGTATAGCGCCTGTCGAGCTTGCCGGCTCGGAGAAAGAGCTTGAATTACCGTCTATATATGTCGATATGGTATCAAACGTGCAGGACACAGCCTTTGAAGGCAAAGACTTCCTGACACGTTTCACGTATCAGCTCGATATATACGCAGAAACACCGCAGAAATGCGTTGACATTGCAAAGGCAGTTGATACGGTGATGCAGGTTGAGGGTTGGCAGCGCTCCAATGGAGCGTTAATTGGCAGGCAGAGATATATGCTGACTTATAGTGCAATAGTCAGCGAGAAATATCACGTTTATAAGGAGTGAGAAAATGGGCGAATTTAATTCAAAAGGCACGATTCTGAGCGTTGCGGCAATACCGCAGAGCGGAGATCCGTCATATAAGAAGCTTTACGGCCTCTTTACCGTTCCCGAAATGGGCGGCACACCGGAAATGATAGATGTGACAAACCTCGAAGACGGCATCAAACGCAACATTCCCGGAATCGGTGACACTGGAACTCTTGATTTTGAGTTCTACGCTACAGAACAGGAAACAGATACATCGTCTCAGATCAGAGACACATGGAACATACTCAGAGGCTATCAGACAGCCGGAACAAGTATGATGTGGAAGCTCGAATATCCTGACGGTGAGGGCTTTACATGGCAGGGCAAATGCACAGTACGCAGACAGTCAGTCAGCGTGAACTCTGCGATCAAGTTCACACTTACCATAGGACTTGAAACAGCTCTTACCGACATTGTAGCCACGTAAGGAGAGGTAATATGAAGCCATTTGAAACGCTTACCGTATGCGGTAAGGAATATAACTTTAAAATTACCGCAGCGTATGCGGTAAAGCTGGAAAGTGAGCTTAAAACTGACCTAATGTCAGGACTGGAAAAGCTTGCAGAGGTCGGAACGCTCGCAAAGTATTATTTCTATGCGGCAGTTTCACAGAATGACGATATCAAAACAATCGATGACATATATCAGCTTATTGATGATTATATCACAGACGGTGGAACTATGGACGAATTGCAGAGATTTGTCATTGAAATCATGCTTACATCCGGCATCCTGACAAAAGAGGTTTACGATGCCTCAAAAAAAGCACAGGAAAAGCAGAAAGAAGCATTACAGAAGTTCTTGAACTGATGTACAGCAGAGCTCTTGAAGTTGGCATCCTTCCCTCTGAGTTCTGGGAGATGTCACTCCAAGAGATTAAAAGCACGGTAGATTCACGTATTCGGCAGAAGAACAATGAAATATATGCTCTGTCAAGTATGATAAGAATTGCCGTGCTTTCTGCATTTTCCAAAGATGTGCAGTTCCCTGCTCCTCCGTCAGATCAAATCGAGGATAAGGGCATAAACTGGGAGAACTCAAAAAATTATATGAAAGCACTTCAAAAGATTCATAATAAAGGGGGTGCAAAATGACAACCGAAGAATTACAAATCCTTCTGAGAGTGAACGGCGCATCCACGTACACGCACTCTATCAACGAAGTGACGAACGTCACAAATAATTATAAAAACAGTATTGGCAGCTTGACTTCTGCGCTTGCTAAGCTTGTATCATCGGCTCTTATAGCGAGATTTGCAAAGCAGTGCATAGATGCTGCATCCGACTTGCAGGAAGTAGCGAACGTTGTTGATGTTACCTTTGGCAAAAATGCCGAAGTCGTGAACAAGTGGGCGAAGAATCAGGCTGCGAACTTCGGACTTTCTGAAACGTCTGCAAAGCGTTATATAGGTACATATGGCACAATGGCGAAGCAGTTCAACTTCACAGAGGAGCAGGCTGCATCTATGGCAATTGAGCTTACAAAGTTGACCGGTGATGTTGCATCGTTCTACAATCTCGATGATAAAGCGGCAATGACTAAGATGAAATCTGTTTTTACCGGTGAGACTGAGAGCTTGAAGGAACTCGGTGTAGTTATGACCGAAACGCAGCTGAACGCCTTTGCATTGTCAAAAGGCATAGACAAGCCCTTGAAGCAGATGAACGAGCAGGAAAAGGTATTGCTGAGATATCAGTTTACCATGGAGAAGCTTGCACACGCTCAGGGAGACTTTGCGAGAACGTCAGACGGCTATGCTAATACAGTGAGAAGCATCAAGCTTGAACTGGAAAACCTCAAAATCGAGATAGGCACACAGCTTATGCCGGTAGCAGCGCAGGGAATAGCAATGATAAGCTCAGGACTGCGAATCATAGGACCGGTGCTCATATCCATAGCCCAGACTGTAAGGCTCTACGGAGAGGCCTGGAAAAACGCCTCTGAAACGACCAAGACCTTTGCAAAGATATCTTTCTCCGCTCTTGCTATTATGGTTGTAGCTCCGAAGGCAATAGCTGTAACTCGTGTAGCGGTAAGACTGCTGACAATGGAGATAGTGACACTCGGCGGAGCAATGAAAGCACTGCTCGGAATAGCTGGCCTTGTATTCGCCGGCCTTGCCATAGCAGACCTGACAAGGCAGGTAAACGAAATGAAAACGGCAGATGCCGCTGACGGTGTAGCAAACCTTGGAAAAGCCTCAGATACAAGTGCAGAGGCTGTGGATGACCTTGCAAGCAGTATTGACGGCTTGAACGACAGCACCAACGGAATGGGACTATTCCTTGCTTCTTTCGATGAAGTCAACAAGATAGGCGATAACGGCACACTCATGTCAAAGCTTGTAAACGCTGATGACCTGGCTAATATCCTCGGTGTTTCCGCTGGTTTTGGTGACCTCAACAGCATACTCGGAGAGCTTGACGAAAGCGTGAAATCCTTTGAAGGTTCTCAGATGTTCACTAAGAAATGGTGGAATGAGAAAAAAGACTTTTTCAAGGGATATTGGCATTATCTCACACACTCATTACAGACTGGCAAATGGAAAGATGACTTTGTTCAGATGATAAACGGCATTGAGCTTGTTCTCGAGACTAACTTCCCGAAGTGGACAGGTTTCTGGGAGGGAATAGGCGAAAAGTTCTATGATGTATATCACAACAAGATCAAGCCCTATATTGATGAATGGATTGAGGGAATGGAAGAATTAGGCGAAAAACAGTATGATTTCTTTCATAACGATGACGGCGATGATATTCCGTGGGGGGTTGAGGTACTTGAAAAATTTAACCCCAGTTTTAAAATCGGCCGTAAAATAGGAGAAGGCATAAAAGGAATCTTTTCACGTCATGCCGCCGGTGGCTTTCCGAATAAGGGCAGCTTGTTCCTTGCCGGTGAGACAGGCCCGGAGCTGATAGGCAATTTTGGAGGAACACAAACAAAGGTTATCAATCAGACACAGGCCAGCAGCGGCAATTCCGGCTCGATTCTCTTCCAGCCGACAATTCTGATTGACGGTAGAAAGATAACCGCAACAGTTGTCGATAATATCAATACCATGACACGTTCAAGCGGCAACTCACCGCTGATACAGCTCGGGTAAGGAGGTAGTATATGCTGAAAGTAGGAAATACAACGCTTCCAGTTCCGAAAGGCGTACAGTATGCATCGAATAAGCTATGGTCGCAGAATACCGGCAGACTTGACAGCGGCTATTTTGTGGGCGATCTGATAGCGATAAAAAAGAAGTATGAGGTCACGTTCCCTGCGCTTTCTCCGTCACAGCTTGCAACAGTCAGAACAGCGATAGACACTGACTTTGCGACAGTGCAGATAACGAACGCAGAGGGCGGCACAGACACAGTGAGCGCATACTTTGGAGATCTAACCGTTGAATCATATTCATGGAAAAACGGTATTAAATATGCTATAAATGCGACAGTATCAATAATTGAAAGGTAGGTGATAGTATGTTACCAGCAAATGCAGATGTAAGCGCACAGCCCCGACAGTTGAGCTGCAAGCTTGTTATCGGTAATAATACTATCACCGATGTAAAATTGCTGACTTACGCATCTGACTGGAGTGGAAATATCGCAATTGGTCAGGTCGTATCGTCATATATATCAGTTACCATACCAACGCCGAATTTCTCCCTGCTTGGTGCAAACGTCTCACTTAGCATGGGCATAAGTTCTCCGGTGGAATGGGTATCAATCGGACAGTTCAAAGTTGATGAAGAGAGTATAAAAACACGGCAGGGATATACGACCTTCACAGCTTACGACAAACTGCACGATTCACCGACAACTTATCACTCAGCACTCACTTTCCCTGCCACATTGCAGAACATATGCAACGAAGTCTGCTCTGCGCTTGGTATAACGTCTGCCAGCCTCGGAGTGAGCTACACTGTTGAAGAAGATATCCTCAGTGGCTATACGTTGCGTGATGTTCTCGGATTTATCGCAGCTTTCTGCGGTAAAAACGCATATTTGTCTCCGAGTGGAGCGCTTGACCTGCGCTGGTTCACAAATGCAACATATACAGCCAATAACCGCAGAGCAAATGTGCCGTATATCGGAGAAAGAAACTGTGTTGTAAATCGGCTTATATGTCAGAACGCAGACGGAACAATAACATCCGGCAGCGGTGAGGGCATATATTTCACTTGCCCGATTATGACACAAAGTAGGCTTGATACACTTCAAGCCAATTTGTCAGGATTCTCATATCGGAAAGCTGACGTTGATATCAGATACGGTAATTTCTGTTTGCAGTCCGGTGATATAATTACCGTGACAACAACCGGAGAAAGCCTTACAGTGCCGATTATGGCTAACTCATGGACATATGACGGCGGTGTATCGTCTTCCGTCTCTTCATACGGCGTGAGCGACTACAACGGCACAGCAAACAACGCAGAACGCTCTGCAACGGCTCAGAGAGTTCAGGGTATATTAGATACCAAAAGAGCGGTAAGCCGTGAAAAACAGCAGTATACAACAGTTACACAGGATATTCTGAGAGCGACAGAATTAATCACTGGAGCAACAGGCGGATATATCAAGCTTGAATTTGGTGGTAATGGCAAAACAGCACAGCTTCTTGTTATGGATCAACCCAGTATGGACGATGCTCTTAACGTCTGGATCTTCAACCAGAACGGATTAGGCCATAAGCAGAGAGCGGCGAAAACGGACCCTTTCTCAACGGTAAACGTTGCCTTGACAAGAGAGGGAACGGTAGTTGCTGAACGCATCGCAGGTCAGAAGATATCCGGTGTAAAATTTGAATCAACTCCGACAGGATCAGGCGAGCAGCCGCAGGTACTTGTCGAGAATGGAAACTATAAGATCAATAAGGTAAACAGCGGAACTGTGACGAATGTCGGAGGCATAACCTTCAAAAATCGTCAGGCCGTTGACCAGGTGGATAGCCTTGCAATTCAGGTGGAATTAGGAAAAAGCGTGACAATCGGCACAACCTCAAACCCTGAGTTCATATACTATTCAGATCCTTCACAAGCTCCTTCAAGCGCTGAGAAATTCCAGTTTTATGGAAATATCCGCTTGTTTGGTGATTTGTTGTTTGGCAACGGCGCAGATCTCAGCCTTGTTGATACGAAAACATTCGTTGACTCTCTTTATTCTGAAAACATTGTGGGAAGAATTGAAGCATTAGAGCAGCGAATGGCTGACCTTGAAGACCGTGTATCGGCTTTGGAGGACTAACATGATAATATACAAAGGAAAACGAGCTGTATGCGGATTACAGCTAACTATAGACAGGGTATGGCGATACGTCATGACCGAATCGGACACACTCACAGTCCGAATAACTGACGGTGATAGACATACAATTGAAAAGACCTATACAAGTGACGATGTAGACAGCATAGACAAGCAGATCAAAGTCGAGCTGTCAACAGAGGAAACGTCCTCGCTTAGAACAGGTCACGCTTATATCACAGCGTATATGAATGAATTGTGCGTGGTATCACCGCAGAAAATACTCGTAAAGGAGGCATTATAATGCATGATTGCACGGATACAAGAAACCGTTTCAACCCTGAGAACCGCTTTATCGGGGATATAGAGGACGGATTAAGATATCCTTATGCTTGCTATACTAAGGAAGAATCAGACGAAAGATATGCGGCAAAGGCAACGGAAACAGGCCTTACAGAGCTTTCAGAAGTGGTTGAGGGTAAGGCAAGCAAAGCAGAGCTTGCTGGATTAGCTGATACAGTATCAACAAAGGCCGATGAATCCGAATGCGTTGAGATCAGAGCGAGACTTGATGCACTGGAATGGAAGCCGATAGACATTATCAGCTTCGTTGCAATTCCAACGCTCTGCGAATACGGATCATCGAACACAATCAATCTTTCATGGGCTTTGAACAAAGAAGCTACAGAGAAAGATATCAACGGAAACACAGTAGCCGGAAACACTAAGGAAATGACCGGAGTAACAGCGGCGACAACATACACACTCAATGTCACAGACGGCCAGACAAGCACATCAAAGGCCGTTTCTATTGAGTTTGCTAACCAGATATACTATGGTGTAGACGATGACCTGTCAGCCGTTACAGAGCTATCTAAGGTGCTCAGCAACGACAAGACAAGAACTATCACAGTTGATGCCGGCGTTGATGAGTATATTATATACGCTATCCCGGTAAGACTTGGCACCGTTGCTTTTTACGTCTCAGGCTTTGAGGGAGGCTTTGAAGATCCGGAAGAGCAGCTCCTCACAAATGAGAGCGGATATCAGGAAAAATACAACGTATATCGCAGCACTCATAAGAATCTCGGACAGACAACTGTCGAAATAAGGGAGGAATGATAAATGCCAGTAAATGTAATTGATACAATTAAGCCGAAAAATAACGGCACGTTCCCTGTGGTAGAAGCTGTTGACGTTGCGATATCTGACAGTAAACGCTTACCGGATGCACTGGCTGAGAAAGCAAACCTCACAGACCTCACACCGATTAACGAGGCAATAGCAGGGAAAGCGGACAGCACAGCAACAACCGGCTTGCAGTCACAGATAGATCAGATTGTTATTTCCTCTGCCTCTGAGACTGTAGTAGCACCGGAAGTTGCACAGGCCAGAGTTTCAACAACTGAGGAATATAGCGTACTCAAAGACAGGCTGGATGCTGATTTCCGTGATCTTGCTGGAAGAACCAGCGATATAAAAGCCGGAAATATCGCAGTAACATGGGAGGCGAACGGCTTGGATCAGGAAACCGGAGCAGAGAGGACAACCTCTTCACAGTGGAGAACTAAGGGATATACCTACATTCGCCCGAATGAAGAGATTGACTTCAAGACCGGTAATGATATCTATTATTTCGTCTGCTGGTATGCTGCCGATAAAACCTTTATCAGCAGCACAGAGGCAAAGAAGGTAGACAGAACACTCACATCACCAGCAACAGCGGCTTACATGAGACTTTGCGGCAGCAGTGCTCAGTCCGGTGACTATATCACAGCGACATACAAGCTCAATAACTTTGCAGACGTATACAGCACCATGACCGCAGGTTTTTCCGGTGTAGCTGATGATATAACCGCAGCTATTGCACATTCTGACGATTCAGCCGCAAAGAATAGCACTGAAATCGACATAACGAAAGAGGCTATCAGCACCGGAAAATTCTATTATTATTCACGCCTTAAGGTGCAGGGTATAAACATTGAGACAGGCCAGATCATACCGGACCTGAGCCACACGCAGTTGAACACAGACGTTTTCTACTTCGGAGCAGGCAACAGGATTTTCTATAACATCCCTGACGGCTATTATATGTATATCCTCTATTACAGCACCGCAGACCGGTCCTCATATCAGGGACACGCAAACCGTGTAAAGAACGCAAGAGGTTCTCTCGTTGTATCGACTGACTATATCGGCATAGCCTTTGTCAACGAGAACTACGAGACTATACCGCTTTCAGATGCACCGAAGTGCAAGGTTTATACATGGACTGATGCACTCGACAGACAGGGCATTATCTTAGCTGGAAACTACAATCACGCTCCTATATCTGTGAATACTCAGACAAGGACTATAACTTTTTCCTCTGCAAGCAATGGCTATGCAAGCTTGCTTTACGGTAACAAGCGCTATGACCTTTCCGGCAAAACCCTCGACTATTCGTCTATTGTAAGTACTTATGGTTATATTTATTATAACCTTAAGACTGACGAATTTTTCCTCGGTGGAGCAGGTGTAAGTATACAGAATAGCTTTGATGATTATCTCGTATATATCGGCTGTGTATGGAAGGGCGGTAAATACATCGACCTCAATGTAATGCCTTATTACACTGTAAACGGCGTTAAATGTACAATGAGAGATAACCGCTTTATGGATATCCCTAATACCTACAGAATGGCCGTTCTCGGTGATTCCATAAGCACATACGTGGGCATATCTGAGGACACACATAGCGGTGAAACGTATCAGATAGAGTACTATCCGAAGGATACAGTTGACAGCGTTTCAAAAATGTGGTGGGAAATTGTGAGAAAAGGCCTCCGTTTTCCCGATACTCCTGCAGTATCAGCGATATCACGTTCAAGTTATCGTTATCAGCCGAATAATGCTGATTATATTCCTTACGGTGCAAGCGATGCACGAATCGCACGGCTCGGATCCAACGGCACACCAACGCACATATTCCTTGCCCTCGGTATGAACGACCCATTCAAGGCAGATGTCGGAACAAACCGCTACACCGTCAGCATTGAAGCGCTTGAAGAGACAAGGGATTACACATATTCTGCCTGCGCTGAGACTATCTGCAAGGTTCAGAATGCTTACCCGGATGCAAAAATCATCGTTCTGATACCGAAAACGCTGACCTACGACCAGAGCGGCACGTATTCCATGGAGAGGCAGTGCGTTTATTTCGATGCTATCAAGGAAATAGCTGAACAACTCGGGGTGTATAAGATAATAGATCTGCGAAAGTGTGGTATTAATCAGGGGAACGTTACGGACTACGCCGATTCATCGAACGGCATACATCCAACGGCGGCAGGTATGCAGCTTATGGCTGACTATATCATCGATCAGATGATTAACTGAGGCGGTGATACTATGGAAATAAGCAAAGAAATGCTTGAATACCTCGATGAACGCTATGTCCAGAAGGACGACTGCAACGACCGGCACAAAGCCGCTGCCGATGAAATCAAGGAAATACTGATAGTCCAGACAAGGAACAACACAATGTTGAATACCCTTGTAAAAATCAACTCTGTAGAACTTGGAGCGGTAGCAACTGCAATTATAGCCGCTATAATGAAGCTTATCCTTAAGTAGAGCGGATGTAAAGGCGGTGCTATATGGAGAGTTGCAGAGAGTGCGAAAGCCTATACTGGAAACAGGCGTATTTTACAGCGGAGCAACGATTCGATAAAGCACAAGCACGTTTTATCGCAATTACAATCACATTATGCGTAATAATGGCAGTATGTGTCTTTATTGCAACGTTATGTTGCATACGAACTCAGCATTTTATAGCTGATTTTGAGTATGTAGAAGAAACAGAAGTCGAGATACAGCAAGATTCTGAGGGTGGGAATCTTGCTGTTATCGGAGACAGAAACGAGGTGAATTATGGGTCAGAAAATCACAATTAAAAAGAAGAAATTCTGGAGAAAGAAGTCTACAAGCAAGGCTATGCCGGAACAGAAAACCGGTATAATCGAAAGAATCAAGAGTTTTTTCAAGGGGTGATATCTTGAAGATAAAGGACCGTATTGCAAAACTGATTGACGTTAAGTCGATTGTCACTTTTGCCTTTACTGGCGCATTTGTATATCTGGTTTTCAGGGGTGATGATATACCGGATATCTTTGCTACAACTTACACGACAATTCTTGGCTTTTACTTCGGTAGCCAGGTCAAGAAAAAGGAGGATGAAAAATGATAAAAATCAGAGACTTTATAGAGAAAACAAGCAATGACGGAAATCAGCATATCATCGCAGACCTGATGATAGATTCTGCATCGGAGTTGCCGTCTCAGGAGTACGCAGGATATGTGCTTGATATGGGCTCAATTGCATGGGACATCAGCACCGGAGAATTCTATGGGCTTGATTCCAACGGAGTATGGCATAATCAGTCTGGTGATGATGCGAGTTCTGCAAAATCTCTTAGTAGTTCGAGTATAAATTCTCCTAAAAGTAAATCACTCAAGCTCGATAAAGAACTTGGCAAGGAGAACACGGAGGAAGCAGACGATGAATCTATACGATATCCTGAAAGCATCTAAGCTCGGAGCAGGAGCAGCGCCTGATCTTTATACAGCTTTACGAGCGCAGGCGCTAAGTAGAGGTAAAGAAACTGCTTCGTGGACTGATTTTCGCAAGTTAGTTCGTGCTGGTAAAGCTCCAGAGCTATATCCAGTTGGCACTAAGCTTTATGAGAACTGGGGTGATGATACTTCAAATGCCTGGATTGTTGTTGATTATCCTGATGATAGCAGATATATCGATTCTGACTTAGCAACACAGGGGTATACTAACCGTGTGATGTTAATGGAAGAAAAGATAAACTTTCTTAGATCATTCGATGCTAAAGAAGCATGGCTGTATGCTGAAATTGCTATTCCTGCCGGCGTGTATAGATTTACAATTCCTAATTATGATGCAAGCTATGGCGGTAACAAGACGTATATCTTTACTTCAACAGCACAGATCCCTGTAGGCGGTCAGCTAACTATAACATGGGAATATCAGACGAATCCTACAAAGGTTCAGGGATATAGTTCATCGACATCAACAGCTGTATTATTTAATGTGTCAATAGCTGAATGGGATGGTGCTGCTGCTTGTACAGACTTAGGAACTATTAAACTCACCATGACTGATGCTGATAGTACATACGGCAAACTCAATCACATTCAGAGGGCAAGGTATGGTTCAAATAACTACTATCAGTCAGGGCTTAGGCAGTGGCTTAATGCCGATGCCGCAGCAAACGCTTGGTGGGCTCCGTCTAATGTTTTTGACAGGCCTTATGGTAACAGTGATGCCGCTGGCCGGTTGAATACTATGAATAGTGCCATGAAGGCTGTTCTTGCAACACCGACAGTTGATTGCATTACAAATAATACATTTGAAACAGGTGGCATCGACGGAACTCCATTTGCTTTGCAGACTGCATATACAGTCAAGGACAAGCTATTCCCTGTAACGCATACGGAAGTTAATCTGTCATCGACTCCTAATGTTGATTCTGTATTGTCATACTATACAAATGCCCGAAATGCAGACCGTATCAAATACAGGAAAGATAACGGGAACGCCTATTATTGGTGGCTTCGTGCGCCGTACCCCTCCGGCGCCAATAATGCTCGTAGTGTTGCTTCGAGCGGGGCTTTGACTAACTATGCTGCTAACGCTACTATCGGTGGGGTGGCCGCTTGCATCATCCAGTAATCATACTGCCCTCTGTGACCGTCAGGGAGCAGAGATATGGAAGGAGGAATCATAATGAAAAAAGGAATTGATGTATCACGCTGGCAGGGCGACATCGACTGGAAAAGCGTCCGGACTGACTTCTGCATCATACAGGCTGGCTACGGACGAGAGATATCACAGAAGGATATCTGTTTTGAGAAGAATTATGCCGGCTGCAAGTCAGCAAGGATTCCGTGCGGCGCATACTGGTATAACTACGCTGTAACGCCGGAAGAAGCCAAGAAAGAAGCGGCTGTGTGCCTTGAAGCTCTCAAAGGCAAGCAGTTTGAATATCCAATATACTACGATGTTGAAGAGCAGAAAACACTTGCTCTCGGCAGGGATAAGGTGAGTGCTATTATAAAAGCATTTTGCACAGAGCTTGAAAAAGCTGGATATTTCGCAGGGCTGTATATGTCAGCCTCACACCTGAACAATCTTGTCTCTGAGGACGTAAAAAGCCGATATGTTGTTTGGGTTGCTCACTATGGCGTATCAAAGCCAAGCTACACCGGCGCATACGGTATGTGGCAGAAGTCCAGCAACGGAACTATAACCGGCATAGCTGGTAACGTTGATATCAACGAGGCATACGAGGACTACCCGGCTATCATCAAGGCGGCAGGGCTGAACGGATATAAGAAGCCACAGCCCACAGCTCCGGCTCAGCCTGTCAAGGCAAAGAAAAAAGTCACGATAACAATTGACGATCACACTTACTCAGGATTACTTGAAGAAATATAAACCTACTACTACGATGCACTAAGAGATTATGAATAGATTTACTAACATATCTAACACTGAATTGTCGCACTATATTGACGAATGGGTGAGAGGGGGAACGAGACAGACAGATTATGAAACGCAGGCTAATTGACTGCATATGCCTTGAATCTCTCGCAGAAGAATTTGATCTGACAGTCGATAGAATTAAGCAAATCGTATATCACTGGCAGAAAATATTGAAAACGCATATCCCTGTATATGCGGATTACGCACAATTATTATCCTAAAATTACACAGAAAACTCCCTTTCGGCTTACTGGCTGAGAGGGAGTTTTTTTCGTATCATAATGTTAGGTGATATATATGTACGTTCCGGAGCTGTACCTCAGAACCGTCTCAGCATGGCTCAGAGGATAATGCAGCGGATGTTCAGGCGATGAAAAAAGGACTGATTAAATCAGTCCTTCCTTTCTGAGTTTGTATTCGATTAGTGTTACAAGGTATTGAGCAGGCTTTGCCTTGTTGCCTTCCCAGTCCTCAACCGTTCGCTTCGGGATGCCGAAGTAATCGGAGAAGGCTTGTTGAGTCATGCCTGCGGCTGTGCGGAGTTCTTTGATTGTCATGTTCATCACCACTTGCTCTTGAATGAGGGGGCTTGCTCTGTAGGATTGAAGCCGTTCTCATTCCTATAATTGTCATTCCACATAGAAGGTTTCTTGTCAATCTCTGTCAGTGTGATTGAGTTTTCCTTGCAGAATTCTTCGATAATGCCGATAACCTTTGAAGTCTGTACGCAGTGTGCTATAAGCTCTCCACTTGCAGTGTAGTTGTAGTAGGTCGGGTTTCCATAAAGCTTCTTGAATGTGATGCCGTTGTTAAGCTTTCCATTTTCTCTCATTTCTGCGAGGATATCAACTAACTTCTTATTCATAATTTCCTCCTTGCCTTTCGGCGGTCGTTCTTTCGGGCTTCTTGCCCTTTCCTTGCTTATATTATATCACGATATCCGTGACTTGTCAACGGTTTTTTAAAAAAACAATCACGATATTCGTGATATTTGTATATCTGCACAAAAATCATGTATCGGCTTTGTACATTTATACAGATATCACGGCTTCAAGCCTGATATAAATTCACCGTCCGCACTTTAAGGATGCGGATGCTTACCCTCATAATCTGAGGGAGAAAGGAGGGCTATTATGGCTCTTACAGATGAAGGAATGGTTATGCCCGTACAGCCTCTTAATGACAACGGCAACAACGGCGGCGGCTTTGGCTTCGGCGGAGACTGGGCGTGGATTCTCGCTTATTCTTAGGCGAGGAGCTGTTTTTTGTTTTCTCCCAGCAAATCAAGAGGGCTGACATTCAAAGTGATTGATAATTGTGCTATCATTTTCCGAGGGACTTCACGCTGGCCGGATTCAATTTTGTGAATCGTTGACCGTGACTTGTATCCGAGCATATGCGCAAGTTCTTCCTGCGAAAGCCCTTTTTCTTCCCTATAACGTGCAATTAATTCACCTATTGTCATTTTTAACACCTCCTCTTTAAATAATAGTATACCACAATGTAGCCGGATTGTCAACGAAAAAGCCAACAATACAAAATAGTAAAAGCATACAAAAATTGTTGTTGTATATGTGCAAAACGACAAATTTTGTTTTTTTAGCGAACAAGTGTTGACAAAACACCTACATAGTGCTATACTATGATTGTGGACAAAACGTCTACAAAATACCGAAAGGAGGCAATGAAATTGAACGGAATCAACCTCAATCTTTTAACTGAGAAAATCGAACAGTCAGGCATGAAGCGCAAAATTATAGCTGAAAAAATGGACCTTACTCCCGAAGGGCTTAGAAATAAGCTGAACGGAAAGCGTGACTTCAACGCAAAGGAGATAAAAGGCATCGCACACGCTATCAATCTGACTGGTGACGATATTCTCAGCATTTTTTTTGCCGATTCAGTAGACAAAACGTCTACAAGACGAAAGGAGGCTGAGAAGTATGACAAAGGAAAGCAAGGCTGCACAGGCCGATAACAAGAGACTGCATGACAATATCAAGCTGCTTGAAAAGCTGTATCAGTGGAAGGTTCTGATAGATGTTATCGGCTGCTGTGCTGCAACATGGGATTCACGAGTTAAAAAGCCGTGGACTTTTCAGTATCACGAGCTGAGAACCATAGCGGACTACTGCCACGTTGACTTCGTTCAGCTTGTCACTGGCCGCTTGTCTGTGATGTAAGGAGGAAATATGGGCAGTGAAACAATCAAGACAATAGCTATATGGATGATGCTCATTCCGGCAGTGATAGTGATCGTGCCGAATATCCTCGTTCCTTTTGATCATTGGTGCTCAGGAACGCACGAATTCAGCCCAGAGGCAAGGTATCAGAGAAAGCTTCGCAAAGAGCTGCGGATATGGACAAATATCATGGTTTCATGCGATGCTGAGAACGAGTGCGAGGATTACGCATACGCAGCGCAGAGAGTTGAGATGCTGAGAAGAGAACTCAACCGCTGAAAGAAAAAAGCTCCCTGAAGGGAGCAAAGATAAATATAACCACCATAACTATATCACAGAAAGGAAGAAAAGTCAATGGATAATACAATTACGATAAGCAAGGAAGAGTATGACGAGCTTATGACTGTGAAATGTATGAACACAGTGCTGTTAAATAGCTTGTTCATGAGTTCTACACTTTCATACAACGGCAAAGAACTGAGCTTCGGTGATGCTGATGACATTCTCCGTTGCTTATACCCTGAGAGATATGCGGAAACACTGAAAGAGAGGCTGGCATGATAACATTGTATCAGAAAGCGGCTGCGATTGCGATCAAGCTTGAACAGATAAACCGTGACCTCATTATCAGACCGGAAGCAATTCTGAGGAAGGCTACGGCAGAAGAGATAGATTTTTACTACGAGAGGATGTGCAGAAATGTGTGAAATATGCGGTTGCTATCCCTGCCGAAGCGCCTGCCCTAACGCACCAGAACCTCAGCCAGTATACAAGTGCGAGGATTGCGGCGAGGGTATATATGACGGCGACAAATACTATAGTATTTCTGGCCTTATCATCTGCGAGGACTGCATTGGTGGTTACCTTTGCACCTGCGAGGCTCCCGAACCTCCCGAGGTCGACGCTATGGACGTTTATAAACGCTGGGTAGAAGAAAGGGAGTGGGAAGATGCCTAATTTTGACAGCGGCGTTGCTGGATATGTAACAGGGCATTACATGGTGGAGGTAAACTTCCCAATTGATGCAAGAGGGCGTGAAGATGTATGTTGCAATCAGTGCCCGTATTACGGCAGGAGCTCTAAAACCTGCCAGCTTAACAAACAGATAGTGCATTACCCGGAAAAATACATCGGAGTATATTGCCCTCTGGAGTTTTAAGGAAAATACAAGGAGAAATACAGGAGGTTCATCATGGCAAAAGTAATCTGTGTTGCTGGCGAAAGCGGCAGCGGCAAGACAACATCACTCAGAAATCTTGACCCGAAATCGACTTATATCTTCGATGCGGACAAGAAAGGCCTTTCGTGGAGAGGCTGGAAGAAACAGTATAATGCAGAAAATAAGAATTATTACTGCTGTGACGATGCGAACACGATCTATCAGTATATGTGCGGCGTGGCTGTAAAGCGTCTGGACATTAAGACTATAGTAATTGATACTATCGGTAGTATCATGGTCGCTGACGAGATGCGGAGAATGAAGGAGAAAGGCTATGACAAGTGGCAGGACTTGGCACAGTGTATATGGCAGCTTGTGGACGCTGCCTACACTCTGAGACCTGACCTGACGATCATATTCATGGCACATACTCAGACAGAGCGTGACGATTCGGGATATCTGTTCACAAGGATCAAGACCAGCGGCAAGAAACTGGAAAAGATATGCCTTGAATCTAAGTTCACAACAGTTCTCATTGCAAAATGCAAAGACGGAGAGTATGTTTTTGAAACGCACGCAAAGAACAGCACAGCAAAGTCACCTATGGGGCTCTTTGAAACAGACGAGATCCCAAACGATATTACAGAGGTCATAAAGGCTCTTGAAGCCTATGAAATGGAGGAACAATAATGATTAAGAAGTTTAATGACTACGACAGCATCCAGGTATTTGAGGGCGTCCCTCAGTTAGAGCCAGGCGGATATGAGCTTAAAATCATCGGTGCTAAGGTCGAGCAGTTCAACAACTGTGAGATTATGAAGGTTGCATTTGATATCGTTAATAACGAGCAGTATGCAGGGTTCTATAAGCAGCGCTTTGAGAGTGCAAAGGCTCAGAATCCTGATGCTAAGTGGAGTGGTGTGTTCGATGTGTTTATCCCGAAGGACGATGGTTCAGAGCTTGACGGTTACACTAAGCAGGCGTTCAAGCGCTTTATCACATCGGTTGAGCATTCCAATGACGGATATACATGGAACTGGAACGAAAGCAGTCTCAAAGGTAAAACGTTTGGCGGTGTTTTTGGCAGAGAGGAGTTCAAGACTAAGGAAGGCAATTTCAAGTTCGCAGTCAAGTGCAGGTTTCCTCGCAGCGTTGATTCAATAAGGTCTGGTGACTTCGCAATACCGGAAGATAAGCTCCATAAGGAACACAAACAGGCACAGCAACTTACTGGAATGCCACAGCAGTTCATACCTCAGACCAACAATAACCCCCTTGCTGAATATGAGGAAATCCTCGGTGACGACGATATGCCGTTCTAATATAAGAAATTCACACGAAAGAAGGTGATACTATATACACCTTGACAGATGAAAAAGCGCAGAAATTGCAGCTCACAGCGGAAACGTTCGTGTATCAGCTTGAACAGATCGCATGGTACAGCATGGAGCAGGATACATTAACGCAGAATCTGACTATTCTGCGTAATGTGGCTATCAGATGCCGGAAGAAAGAGCTATTCGACAGATGTTTACAGGCAGCGAAAAAAGAAATTCAGGCAGATGATATGAACGGCTGTGAGTGGCGGTTTCATTATAACGCTGATGACTTCGGGAATAGTGAAGAGCCTTACAGAGAGGTATTCTTCCAGCCGACAGCGTTCCTGAAACAGAGGGTGCTTGATAGGCTTACAGTTGAAGCGGCAAAGTGTGGGTATCGTGGATTCAAAGCTACATACAAGGCGTTTGAGAACTCTATGCGTGGGATCAATTCCGGACATGGAATGCTGATAAATCCTTCGGATTTCCCACAACAGCCGCTTGAACTGGAGTGCGGAGAGTGGCACTGCGATAATACAGGCGTTTCAAAAGTCCTGAAGGATAAAGTCGAATACGCTTGCCTGCATCCGATAATGCCGATAGAGCGGCTTGTAAACATAGATTCCGGAGAAGAAAAACTCCGGGTCGCATTTTACAAAGGGCGATACTGGCGTGACTTCGTGGCAAGCAAAACAGATCTATTCGACAGCTCAAAAATCATTAAATATGCCGGACTTGGAATATCAGTAACGTCAAAGTCCGCAAAGCTCCTCTCGGAGTTCTTGTGTGACGTGGAAACACTGAACCCCGACCTTATCCCAGAAACAGAATCCGTTGCAAGGCTTGGATATATCGGAGACGGACAGCAGTTCTCTCCTTACGTTGATAATCTTGTATTTGACGGAGACGCAAATTACGGCACTATATACGGCGCTATCACTGAGAATGGTGATTATACGGCTTGGCTCGCAGAAGCCGTAAAATGCCGCTCAGAATCGCTTACAGCGCATATTATGCTTGCCGCTTCGTTTGCAAGTCCGCTGATAGGTAAAATCGGATGCCTGCCGTTCTTCGTTCATCTCTGGGGCGTGGAATCCGGAACAGGTAAAACGGTCGCTCTGATGCTTGCAGCTTCGGTCTGGGGTGATCCTAACGTGGGACAGTATATACAGACATTCAACGCTACACAGGTAGGACACGAAAAAACAGCGGCGTTCCTGAACAATATCCCGATGTGCGTTGATGAGCTTCAGCTTAGCAAGGATTCACACGGACGGAGCAAATTTGATGTGTACCAGCTCTCTCAGGGCGTGGGACGTACCAGAGGTAACAAGGGCGGCGGCATAGATAAGACCCCGACATGGAGCTTATGTGTGCTCACGACAGGAGAATCACCGCTGACCTCTGATAGTTCCGGCGCAGGAGCAGTGAACCGAGTTATCGACATAGAGTGCAAGGCGGCTGACAGCGTTATCAAGGACGGTTTCGCAACGTCAAGCTGTTTGAAGCTCAACTACGGTGGAGCTGGGAAGAGATTCATCGAAGCACTCACACCGGAGATATTTGAACAGGCGAAAACACGGTATCAGGAGTTGTTCAAGGAGCTGACAAGCGGTGCAACGACTGAAAAACAGGCAATGGCGGCGGCAATTGTCATTCTGGCTGATGAGCTGGCGGATAAATTCATATTCAAGACCGGAAAACATCTGACAGTCTCAGATATGGCGAAGTTCTTGAAAGATAAGGCTGATGTATCGGCTGGGCAGAGAGGATATGACTTTATTTGTGGCTGGATTTCAGCTAATAGCAATAAGTTCATATGCCGCAATGCGGACGGTGAGCTGATAAAGCCGAGCGGTGATCTATACGGACAGCTTGAAAATGAGTGGGCTTACATCAATGCCGGAGTATTCCGGAAAGCCGTCAAAGATGCCGGATTCGATGATAGGGCGCTGTTATCGTGGCTGAAATCAAATCATTTGATTGAGACACGAGGTCGAAACTCCACCAGAGGCAAGCGGCTCAACGGAGTTCTGACAGAGTGTGTGGCACTCAGGATGAAGAGCGATACCGAAGAAGATGTCATAGATTACAGCGAATACATTGAAATTTTGTAAGTGTGGGACAAAACGTGGGACACAAAAGGGGCTGAAATACCCCGAAAAATAGCGGGTGTGGGACTGTGGGACATTTTCCGCACATACATACCTGGCTTTTATAACGTGGGTACATATTTGCTTAAATTATCATAATTTAATATGCACTCTCGCGTATGAGACAATGTGCGAATTTGTCCCACAGTCCCACAACACACCGCAAACGGCTATAAATAGCCGAAAAATCTGTGGGACAGCTGTCCCACGGTTGTACCACAGTCCCACAAAGGAGATGATAACCATAGAACTCAGGCCATACCAGGCAGACCTCATAAACAACATCAAGCGTTCAATGCTTAACGGCAACAATTCTATCGTTGCAGTTTTAGGATGCGGTGGAGGTAAGAGTATTATCCAAGCTGAGATAGCAAGATCAGCTACAGCAAAAGGAAACCGTGTATTATTCTTAGTACATCGTAAGGAGTTATGCCAGCAGATAGCAGATACCTTCACCCGGCAGGGAGTAAATATGCAGCTCTGCTCCGTGAACATGGTGCAGACTATCAGCCGACACCTTGACGATGTTCCAGCTCCGGCAATTATTATTACTGACGAAGCACACCACAGCACAGTGAAAACGTATACCAAGGTATACGACAAGTTCCCCGGTGCTCTCAGGTTAGGCTTCACGGCAACACCTTGCAGACTGAATAAAGGCGGTCTCGGTGATGTGTACGAAGATCTGATAACCTCAGTGTCAACACAATGGCTGATAGATAATAACTATCTCTCCCCTTACAAGTATTACAGCGTGAAGTTAGCTGATACCTCTGGACTGCATATCAGAGCCGGAGAGTATAAGGCTGATGAAGTCGCTCAGCTTATGCAGAATAAAGAAATATACGGTGAGACCGTCAGTCAGTGGGAGAAACTTGCCAAAGGCAAGAAAACCATTGCTTACTGTGCATCGGTCGAAGCCGCTGAGAAAACCGCAGAACAGTTCCGGCAGGCAGGATATACAGCAGCATCACTTAGTGGCAGTACTCCGAAGGAGCTCAGAGCGCAGATAATGCAGGAGTTCCGAGACAGTAAGATCATGATACTCACTAACTGCGAGTTATTCGGTGAAGGCTTAGATGTTCCAGACTGTGAATGCACGATACTTCTCCGGCCTACACAGAGCCTTACTCTATACATTCAACAGTCCATGAGATCAATGCGATATATGCCCGGCAAGACGGCTATCATCATAGATCATGTCGGTAACTGCTATACGCACGGTCTCCCGGACGATGACAGAGAATGGACGTTAGAGCCTAAGCACAAGCAGGAAACAACGGTCAAGATCAGAGAGTGCCCGAACTGTTATGCAGTCTATCCCCCGACTATGAGTAAATGTCCTTACTGCGGACACGTAGCCGTGAAGGAGATCCGGACAGTTGACCGCAAGACCGTTGACATTGACCTCGTTGAGCTTCACCGCACAGAGGCCTTGAAAAACACACGTCTCTCAGATGCCGAGCTGACAACATGGGAAGAGGTTGTGGAGTTTCAGAAGGCTAAAGGATATAAGTTCCAGTGGTGCATCCGGTACGCCGATGCTCACGGGATCGCTACACCGAGTAAGTACAGGTACATGAGACGATATATGAGATAGGAGGAGAAATTATGCGAGAGATACTTTTCAGAGGTCAGACAAGACGTAAAGGCGAAAAAGTCTGGATGGACGGCAGTCCTGTTGAAAGCAACTGGGTATATGGCGGTGTGTTAAAAGGGAATGGCGACCACTCCATTATCTATCAGACAGAGCCTGACATTGAGAAAAAAGTTGTTTATACTGATACTCTCGGCCAGTACACAGGATTGACTGACAAGGACGGAACAAAGATCTTCGAGGGAGATATTGTCGAATACGAAGGGACAAGATACTCTATCAACTATCTTCCTCACTATGCACGTTTTTCAGCTGTAAAACCGAACACTGTATTCTGTGTGTTCGCATATCAGCGTGGCGAAGTTATCGGCAACATCTACGACAACCCTGAGTTGATCGGAGGTGCTGACAAATGACCGTATCAGCAACAGTAATGTCGCCGTGCAAAGACTGCACAGACCGCTGTATCGGATGCCACAGCACCTGCGGAGACTATGCGGAGTATAAACAGGCGCTGGAAGATAACCGGGCGAAAATCAACGCTCAGAACGCTGAGGCAGATTTTTGCAACGCAGTCAAGCGTAACGTGGTCAAGAGATACGACAAGCGGAGGGATAAGTGATGCAAGTTCTCATAGCCTGCGAGGAATCGCAAAGAGTATGCATGGCATTCCGAGAAAGAGGATTTGAAGCATACTCTGCGGATATACAAGAGCCTTCCGGCGGCCATCCTGAATGGCATATCCTCGGTGACGTTCTGAAAGTTCTGAACGGTGGAGAGTTCCGGACAATGGACGGTGCAGAGCATATCGTTGAGAAATGGGACTGCATTATAGCGCATCCTCCGTGCACATATCTTAGCAATGCCGGAGCTTGCAGGTTGTATAAGAATATCAACGGCAAGACATATATCGACCGTGAACGTTTTGAAAAAGGGCTTGACGGTAAAGAGTTCTTCATGTGTTTTTTGAACGCCCAATGCAGGAGCATAGCAGTTGAGAACCCAATACCCTCAGCAGTGTTTCGCTTACCACAATACACACAAAGCATTCAGCCTTTTCAATTCGGGCATCCATTTAGTAAGAAGACTTGCTTATGGTTGCGAGGTTTACCACCGCTTAAGCCTACTAAGATAATAACAGAGTATAAGCCTTATGTTTCCTGCGGAACGTCAAAGAACAAAGGGAACAAAGACAAGGCAGGAGTATCCAGAGCAGGGGGGGCAGCTAAGATAAGGTCAAAGACCTTCCCAGGGGTCGCACAGGCTATGGCTCAGCAGTGGGGAGACTTCCTGTTAGGCAAGTACGACAAGCAGCTATTACTTTTTGAGGAGGAATAACAATGCTTGATGATGTTGTAAAACTTGCATATAAAGGCTGTCTGGAGATAGCTGACAACCCGACAGGGCGGAATACTACAGACTATAAATGCGAATGGTGCGGAGAAGAACTGACAGTCGCTTATCATGAAGATAGACTGTATTCAGTTCACTGCGCTAAATGCCGGAGGGTAACGCTAATAAAGGCGGACGATCCTGAGCAAGCCGTTGACAGATGCGGCAATATCATGTGAGGAGGACGAAACATGAAATTCACAGTACCCGGAATCCCTGTTGGAAAAGGACGGCCGAAATTCTCAACGGTGAACGGCCATGCGGTGGCTTATACTCCGGCAAAGACGGCGAATTATGAAACGCTTGTCAAGCTGGCATATCAGCAACAGTGCGGAGGATGTAAGCCTTTTGACAAGGATTTGCCGCTGACAGCGACAATAACAGCATATTTCCCGATACCGAAGAGCGTGAGCAAACGAAAAAGGGAGATAATGCAGGGCGGATTAGTTCCGCATACGAAGAAACCCGATGCGGATAACATCGCAAAAGCTGTGCTGGATGCACTCAACGGCATAGCATTCTATGATGATTCACAGGTCGCTTCTCTGAGGGTTGCGAAATACTACTCAGAAGAGCCGAAAGTTGAAATTGAATTGTATGGAATGGTTTGAATACCCCTGAGAGCATCAGAAATGCCCTTAAAATCAATCCTGACGGCATGGGTGGTATAACTGCCCTGCCGGAGGGAATGGGGCTTAGAACGCAAAATAAACGCAAATGAGGTGCGATATTATGGAATATATAGATAAACGCAAAGCATGGACGGCGTTAAAAGCAGAAGCCGAAAGCCATGAACTGCCAGCATCAAAAGAAGCATACAAAAGAGCAGCAAGAATAATTGAACAGATGCAGACCCGCTACGGATGCCGTGCTGGGATAGCACGAAGCCCGGAAGATGCTGTGAGGATTGTGGAGGGCGAATGAAATACGGTATGCCTTATAAGGGGAGCAAGTCGAAGATAGCAGAGCAGATTCTAAACGTTCTCCCCGAAGCTGATTACTTTGTTGACCTGTTCGGCGGTGGTGGTGCTATGACTCACTGTGCAACGCTATCATTCAAGTATCGGAAGGTCATATACAACGAGATTGAGCCGCTTATACATAAGGCATTTGACATGGCGATACACGGCGGATTCAGAAACGAAAACCGCTGGATAAGCCGGGAGGACTTCTTCCGGCTGAAAGATACAGACCCTTATGTGGCAATATGCTTTAGCTTCGGCAATGATTGCAAGACTTACGCTTATGCAAAGGAGCTTGAACCGTGGAAGAAAGCTCTGCATTATGCACGGCGGTTACATGATACATCACTATTCAAGGAAATGGGTATACTGACAGACGGGACACGAAGAGACATAGAGAGACACAAGGAAGAATACAAGCGGTTATATATCAAGTGGTTAGGCAAAAATATTCAGTTTCCTAATGAAATCGAACGATGCCAACATCTTGAAAGATGCAAGAGGTTACAATCGCTACAAAACTTAGAGAGTCTCGGCAGGCTCGACAAGCTCGGCAGGCTCGACAAGCTCGACAGGCTCGACAGGCTCGATTACAGACAGGTGAGCCTTCCTGATGATGCTGTTATATACTGTGACATTCCGTATAAGTCGACTAACACATATCTTTCAAGTTTTAATTACGATGCTTTCTACGACTGGGCGAGAAATCAGAAGCAAGATGTATTTATATCTGAGTACGATATGCCCGATGATTTCTACCTCGTGACTGAGTTTGACAGAACGTCCCTGCTGTCACCTGATAGCAGGGATACGGTGAAGGAACGGCTGTATTGTAACCACAAGTATGAAATACATGAACAACTATCATTTTTTGAGAGGAGGATATCACATGACCCCTGACGAGATCGAGCGCCTCGCTGCTAAAGACCAGCCGATGCCGGACGGACTGACACCGCCTCAGGTTATGCTATACCAGACCTTTGCGGCACTGTATATCAGATATCGGCTGAGGGCGATTGACAGCAACGAGGCCAAAGAAAACAAGCGTAAGATACTCTCTGCATATCGCCGCATGGAAGATGAATATAATCAATTCCTGACGATATGTAAGGAGTATCAGCAGAGGATAAAACAAAATTACGGTTGAGAGCATCCACAATGCGCCACAATCGATTTTAAGGGCACAGGTAGTATATAATTACACTGCTGAAACCAAAACGGTAAAAAACGGCGTTTTAAACGCTGAGAGAGGAAGAGTGAAAATGACAGAAGTAATATGCGATTGTGATTTCTGCAAACACTATGAAAACGGCAGATGCGGATTAGATACCGTAGAAATATGCGGCGGTCACTGTCAAGATATTGATGATGAACTGGAGGAATGAAAATGGCTGAACTTAAACCGTGTCCGATATGCAAAAGCAAGGTAACTATCACGCACACAGATGATGGTTACATACCACATTGTACGCACAGTATGTGTATACTATCAAATTTACTTATGAAACCAAGAGCAACAGAGGGCGAAGCGGCTATGGCATGGAACAGGAGGGCTGACAATGGCTAAGTACATCTTGAAGCAAGAGGCTATATTCGCACTGACGAACGAGGCAAACACACATAAGAATCCAGTGAAAAGAGCATACAAAAGAGCAGCAAGAATAATTGAACAGATGCCGACAGTGCAGATTATGGAGTGGGTAAGCTGCGAGGAACGTATGCCTGAGCCAGACACGCTTGTTATAGTCGCTTGCTATGGTAGTGATATTATCATACCGCAGCACGGTGAAACGCTGACAGAAAGCATTGAGAGAGTACAGAGGGAACACGTTACAGTAACGCTTGGCTTTATCGGTTCAGACGGTTGGTATGGTTGTGATTATTTCCCGATGATGATTGCACCGACTTACTGGCAGCCACTTCCTGAACCACCGAAAGGAGAGTAAGAATATGGGCGAGTATATAAGCAGAGAAGCGACAGCCAAAGCATTCTGCGAAAAGTGCAAAGGATATTATGACGGACATTGTGTTCATAGGGGTGAATGTGATATTGATGTTATAAAAACCGCACCTGCCGCAGACGTACAGCCTGTGAAGCATGGAACATGGGAGAATACAAACACACCTAATCACCTTAGATGCAGTAATTGTGAAATTACTCATTTCATAGCTCAGTACCCACATGGAGCTATAAATTACTGTCCTAACTGCGGAGCAGATATGAGAGGTGATACACAATGAAAGCAAGGGATTGTAACTTCTGCCGCAAACAGATCGCTAAGGAATGCGAACAGGAGTTTTTGAAGAAAGAGTACACGATATACAAGGATGCGGCGGATACGTTCGCAACATTCGCTACAGTATCAGTGCTCATGGCTATGGTACGCAGAGGCCGGAGCGAGGCTTATATCCAGAAGCTTTACGATGAGCTTGTATTGATTTACAGCACACCGAACGTTTTCGGCAAGGAAATACGGCTCACTGACATGATGAAGAGGCTTGAAAAGAACTACAACATAGATTTCAGCCGGATCCATGTAAATTTGGAGACGGAGAAGGAATTCATTAAGAGTACGAAAGGAGTATAACCATGACAATACTTGAAAAAGCAGCGGAGACAATTCAGAGGCTCGGCTCTGCTGCTCAGGACTGCAAGAGCTGTGCGAGACTGCCGGAATGCAATGCATATCAGGCAGAGGGTAGATTCGAGAACTGCGATTACAAGTGGCAGTATGCAGACGAGGTAAAGGAGACAGACGATGCAGAGACTAACTGATAGGGGCACAGCGGAAGTGCTGAGGTCGAACATGGAAGGGCTGAAAAAGGCAGGGATTGAACCTTCCATTGAGGATCTGAGATACATCAAGCTTGCAGACTACGAGAACGAAGAAGAACGCAAGGAGTGTTCTTTCGTGAACTATGATCCGGATGATTACTATGAATGAGCAAATAATAATAGGACTTGTTGCGCTGGCTCTCTATGAGCTGGCAATATATGCCATAAGGAGGAAAAGAAAATGAACCTTGAAATTTTTAGAATTATAATCGTCACTGTTGCGGCAGTTGTATGCGTTGCGGTTAAAAGAATGGAGGAATAGTATGAATGAGAACACCTGTGTATGCTGTGGTGCACAGATTCCAGAGGGGCGGCAGATCTGCCCGAAGTGTGAAAAGGAGGATGATATAGGTAAGGACGTGAATGTCCCTGCCAGAGAGGAGAGTGAAGATAATGCGAGAGATACTTTTCAGAGGTCAGACAAGACGTAAAGGCGAAAAAGTCTGGATGGACGGCAGTCCTGTTGAAAGCAACTGGGTATATGGCGGTGTGTTAAAAGGGAATGGCGACCACTCCATTATCTATCAGACAGAGCCTGACATTGAGAAAAAAGTTGTTTATACTGATACTCTCGGCCAGTACACAGGATTGACTGACAAGGACGGAACAAAGATCTTCGAGGGAGATATTGTCGAATACGAAGGGACAAGATACTCTATCAACTATCTTCCTCACTATGCACGTTTTTCAGCTGTAAAACCGAACACTGTATTCTGTGTGTTCGCATATCAGCGTGGCGAAGTTATCGGCAACATCTACGACAACCCTGAGTTGATAGGAGGTAGTGAAAATGGGAGTTTTATCACAGATAGATGCTGAATTGCAGAAGGATTTACTTAACTTTGTTAAGGAACAGGACGAAAAAAGCAAAAACGGAAAGGTTGTTTTTGGCGATTATCTTTTAAATGACCTTTTGAAAATGCTTATCAGTGGGAAATGCAAAATAACTGGTACATTTACGGATCATGGGAAAGGCAAGCTGTATGTTGAATACAGTTTTAAGGACGGTGATGCAGAATGTTAGTTATTACTCTTATTGATGCCTTAGCTCTATTATGTGGTTTATTTTTATCGTCAATATTCATTTTTTGCAAGCTTTCAGACTGGCAAAAGAAGAAACGTGATAAGAACAATGATGATGAGTAGAAATGAAATTTCACTTTTATAGGAGGTTGCTATGAATAAGACCGAAGAACTTATTGGCATATTTGGCACATTATGTGACTACATGGTAGACAATGGCAGATGTGATGTATTCTGCCCATATGCTGAAACCAAAGATAAGGATGACGAGTGTGAAGCGTGGAAAACGATTCAAAAGATTAGACAGGAGGAATCAAAATGAGTGAACTCACATTGGACAAAGCTATAAAGCATTGCCTTGAGGTAGCAGAGCAATGGGGTAAGACAACAGTTTGCCGTGAGTGTGCAGCAGATCATCGTCAGCTTGCTGAATGGTTAATGGAATTGAAAGACCTGAGAGCCGAACAGAATGACCAGTATACGTTTATTCGTGAACTGATGGACGAGCTGAAAGAAGCAAAGCGACTTCTGAAAGCGGCGGTTGAGGATTTTGAAACTATTGAATCAAATCTCGAATATGATGAACATTGTGTTATCAAAACGCATAGTATCAGATGTGACGAGTGTCCTTTGAGCGCAGCAACAATATATCGTTGTAAATGGCGACACGCCGATGAAACCTTAAAACTGATCGGAGGGAACTGAAATGATATCTTTTCTTATTGGCTTATTCACAGGAAGTATTATCACTTTCTTTTCCATGGCATTGGCTATAAATGCAAAGGAGGACGAAGATGCGGAACTACCAGAAGAAGAACGAAAAAATAGAACATGAACCATACATGGCAGCACGATACATAGCAATGTACAGCAAGAGGTTGGAAAGGCAGGGCAAAGGGACATTGCTCCGGTCGGCTGTTAAATGCGCTCTTGAAACGCTTCCAGCAGAGTATAGAAATGGCGTATATGAAAATCTGACAGAGGGCAAGGCGTTCCCTCTGGATGCCTCAGAGGTCACATACAAGCGATACCGTTCACGCTTCATCCGTGCGGTGGCTGAACAGCTTGAATTAGTCTGAAAGTTGATACCACGGGGAAAAAATACTGAGTATAATTAAGATAGAAAAGCGAAGGGGCTGCGATTCGACCGGAATCGAACAAGCTTACCTCCCGAGCCGAGACTTTGCTATAGCTGTAGAGTTGTCTTTTATTAGCTGAACAATCATAAAATCATTCCTTTTCTGTATTTTGAATCTGGTTTTTTAGCTTCTGAGCTTTCGGGAGGTTTTCTTCCCCTTCTCTTTCTATCCTTTCTTTCTTTCTTTTGTCCTACATAATTTTTTCATTTGTATCTTCTCTTTTACCTTACGGCCGTGAGCAATCCGGCCGGATCTATGCTTGAAAACTGTTCATGTCAGTAATCACGCACCAAACAAGAGCACAGGATAGTTCCCATTCGTTATAAATCTCCTGTTATTCACAAACCGTAAACCGAGACACGGTTTCCTGTGTGAGTGCTCGGGAGCGCTGATACGGCTGTCAGCGCTTTGACAGTCTGATTTGAGGTAATGACTTGAATCGGGCGCCAATACGATTACACACACCAAATACCAATTGCATCTCCTTTTTGTTTTCCCTGCCGTTCTGCAATAGTGGGGCGGTGGGTTTTGCCCGAAGCAAGGAAACGACTTGCAACGGGCTCCAATAACTGCTATAGGTAGAACCTTCTAAACTGGAACAGCCGCTGAAATATGCGGCTGTTTTGGCATATATACACGAATACACGAAAGGCGGTGATTAAATGGCAGGAAGAGGGCATCCGAAGAAATTCAAGGACGGAAAGCAATTAATAGGCCTTTGGAAAACGTTCTGTAATCAGATAAGGGAGAACGGATACACAGAAGCACCAACGCAGACAGCTTTCTGCCGGTGGCTTGAAAAGAACTATTCCCCTACAGATGCAAAGACCATTTACAACGCCTTAAATGATTACTTCCCGAATATCAAAAAAGACTTTGAAGCGATAAGAGCGGACACGATCTCAGAGGGAACAATGCTCGGAAAGTATCAGCCGTCAATGAGTATATTCGCATTAAAGAATTGGTGCTCGTGGAAAGACAAGATTGAAACCGATACAAACGAGGACGTTCTTGCAAAGCTGGATGAAGTCTTAGAGCATTTAGGAGAATGAGATGTTTTCTGAAATGCAAAATCAATTCTTCCGAGAGGCAAACAGCCGCTGGAATGTAAAGACCGGAGCAACGAGAAGCGGTAAAACATACATGGATCTGTATTTGATTCCGAAGAGAATCAGAGCGGTCGCAGGGCTTCCCGGTGATGTTGTTCTTCTCGGAAACACAAAGGAAACGCTGAGAGCAAATATTATTCAACCGATGCAGGACATTTGGGGCGATAAGCTTGTAACCGATATAGGCTCAGACAATTATGCGTATTTGTTCGGTGAACGTGTGCGCTGTATAGGAGCTTCAAAGATAACTGCTAACAATAGACTGCGAGGCTCTTCTATCAAGTATTGCTACGGCGATGAGGTTGTTACATGGCATCCTGAGCCGTTCACAATGCTTAAATCACGACTTGACCGAAGCTACAGCAAATGTGACTTGACCTGTAACCCGGAAGGGAAGCTGCACTGGTTCAAACAGTTCCTTGATTCTGATGCGGATATATACTGTCAGAAGTACACGATTGATGATAATCCGTTCAATGATCCGACTTTCGTGCAGGAGCTTAAGAAGGAATATGCAGGCACCGTGTATTATGATCGTTATATCCTCGGCGAGTGGGTGAACGCAGAGGGCATTGTATACTCAATGTTCGATGAAGACAGGCACGTAACCGCCAAGGAGCTTGACTTCAAGCCTGTATACTATGTGTCATGCGACTACGGAACGCAGAATGCAACTGTATTCCTGCTATGGCATAAGCTGCAAGACGGCCGCTGGCTCTGCGAGAAAGAGTATTACTACAGTGGACGGCAAGAGATACGGCAGAAAACAGACGAACAATACTGCGATGACCTGATAAAATTCCTTGACGGAATCAAAATCAATGGAATGTTTGTTGACCCTTCGGCCGCTTCTTTTATAGCAGCTCTGCGAAAGCGTGGAATAGTCGTTTACCACGCCAAGAACGCAGTGCTTGACGGCATACGCTTCACAGCAACACTGCTTAATAAAGGCAGCATACTTTTCAGACCTGGTTGCAAGAATACAATACAGGAGTTCAGCTTGTATAGCTGGAAGCCTGACACAACAGAAGATGAAGTAATCAAAGAGAACGATCACTGCATGGATGCTATGCGATACTTCTGCTATACTCACCTTGCAACAAGCAAGGCCGGAACATCAAAACTGAGAGGATAGGAGTGAAACAATGCCTTTTATACTGAATACAGACAAAGAGATAACACCGGAGTTGATAGCAAGCTATATAAAGATTCATCGTGATGCGCTGAGTGAAAGATATCAGAAGCTTCAGGACTACTACGAGGGCAGGCACGATATCTTGAAGAGAAAGCCAAGGAGGGAGGATGACCCCTGCAACAATATCGCCGTTCCGTTCCCGAAGTATATCACGGATATGGCCGCTGGTTATCATATCGGCGAGGGCGTTGCATATCAGTCGGATGAAGAAAACCTTGACGATTTGAACAAGCTGTATAAGCGTGCTGAGGTTGACGTTCAGGACATGGACAATGCCAAGTATCAGAGCATATACGGCGTTGCATATGAGATTGTATACATGAGTTCCGATGATTCACCAACGCCGAAAACAGCAAGCATACATCCTTCACAGGCATTTGTTATTTATAACAGCACTGTTGAGCTTCTTCCGGTGGCTGGCGTTTACTACTACGAGATACACGACAAGCAGACACAGGCTGTTAATGGCTTTGTGGTAGAGGCTACGACAGCAAATGCTAAGATAAAATTCAAGGCAACAAAAGATTATGCGATAGACGGAGAGGTAACAGCAGAGGCTAATCCGTTCGGCATGGTAACTCTCATTGAGATATACAACAATGACGAGAAGCAGGGAGACTTTGAGCAGGTTATACCGCTGATAGACGGCTATAACAAGCAGCAGTCAAACAGAGTTGATGACAAGGAAAACTTTGTCAACTCTCTCATGGTGCTGAAAGGCCAGACATTAGGCGATACAGACGGCGAAAAGGCTGATACATACCGGAGCATCAAGGAGAACGGTGTTATTGAGCTTACGCCTGACGGAGATCTATCCTTCCTCACAAGGCAGGGTGATGCACAGGGCGATGATATGTTACGTCAGAGCCTTGCAGACGATATCCATAAGTTCTCTTATGTTCCGTCATTCACAGATAAGGACTTCGCCGGAAATGTAAGCGGTGTAGCAATGCAGTTCAAGCTCTTCGGGCTGAATCAGCTCATGAAAAGCAAGGACAGATACACAAAAGAAGGCTTAAGATACCGTATAAAGCTATTCTCAGCTATTATGCAGGCCAAGGGCATGAAACCTGTTGACCCTGCTTCTGTTAACATTACGATAACGCACAGTATGCCGAAGAACCTGCAGGAAATAGCACAGGTCATCGGCAGCCTTGAAGGAGTATGCAGTAAAGAAACGCTTGTCGCTCAGCTTCCCTTTGTTGATGATCCAGAAGCAGAGGTCAAGAAAGCCGATGAAGAACGTCAGAGGCTAATGGATGAACAGTTCGTCATGGCATCATCCAAGGCCGCAGAAATGAACGAGAATGAGGAATAAGCAATACTGGATAGATAGAGCCAATAGAAGAATGGACAGTTATACGCTGTCCGCTATTGAGCAATCAAAGGTCATTAACAAGGCTTATAACCGCACAAAGGCGTATGTAGAGGCTGAGATATCAAAGATATTGAAGCATACCGGCGGCGAGGACACGCTTGCTTATGAATACCGTATGAAGCGGCTGAACGCTCTTTTGAAGACTACCGAAGAGAAAATGAAAGAGCTTTACGGAATCAATGTGAGCGATACCACAGCATTTCTGAAAAGCATCATCCCCGAGGCCTATTATCACACTATCTTTGACATAGCTCAGGGAGTGGGAGAACAGCCTGTATTTGCTGCCGTCAACGATAAGCTTATCAATGCCATAGTGAAAGAGCCGTGGAGCGGTGAGAACTACTCTAAGCGCATATGGAAGAACACAAACAAGCTTGCAGACGATGTGCGAGAAGTCCTGACAGAAGCGGCCATGAGCGGCGAAAGCATTTGCAAGACCTCTCGCAAGCTCTCAGATGCGTTTGATACGTCCGCTTATAATAGCCAACGTCTTATACGCACAGAGACAACATATGCCTGTAATCAAGCGGAAATGGCCTCATATGAAGCCTTAGACATTGACAAGTATAGATTTGTTGCGACACTCGATACACGTACTTCACCGATATGTCAGAAGCTTGACGGAGAAGTATTTGACACAAAGGATGCACAGGCAGGAAAGAACCTTCCGGCAATGCATCCGAATTGCCGTTCTACCACTATTCCCTATTTTGAAGAGGGTATGCCCGAAGAGAGGATAGCAAGAGACAAGGACGGCAAGAGAATCAAAGTCCCTGCGGATATGAAATACGATGACTGGTACAAGCAGTATATCAATCCAGAGGGACCGCCGAAGCCTAACAAGGGCAGTACACCACCACCGGCGCAGAAGCCGCCTGAAAAGCAATCTGAAAAGCCCCAGGCGAAACCAGAACAGCCGAAACCAGTTGACGTTGAAATACCACCGCCAGAGCAGAAGAAGCCGGAATACGTTGATACACCGATACCGAAAAAGCCTGTTGAAGTTCCGAAGCCAGAGGCAAGACCGGCAGAAGAACC
>Ga0326511_10000444_pt1 | contig 36068 bp, 52 predicted proteins | sample 0_2496_0518_D_FD_203701 | JGI IMG/M metagenome (GOLD analysis project Ga0326511, IMG submission 203701) | Bovine rumen microbial communities from UC Davis, California, United States - 0_2496_0518 | ecosystem: Host-associated > Mammals > Digestive system > Stomach > Rumen | place: USA...
TAGGGTTAAGTGTTAAAAGGTATTTAGGAATAATTGAAAGCAACACAAAGTTTCGTTGTCCTAAATCACTAGAATATCAATTTACACCAGAGTTCAAAATTAAATTAAGCGACCAATGTTGCAACAACCTAAAAAAGAAACCCATACACAAATGGGAAAGAGAAAATAATAGGCGAGTTGCGATTACAGGTATGCGACAAAGCGAGGGTGGACAAAGAGCAAGTATTAAAGGTTGCATATTAACCGATAGCAAAGGGAAATTAACCAAGTTCCACCCACTATTAGTTGTTAGTGATGAATGGGAAGAATGGCTAATAGAGAGAGAGAGTTTATCGCTCGCACCACTTTATTGTCAACCTTACAATTTCAAACGAACAGATTGCAAAGGTTGTCCATTCTCGTTAGATTTACAAGAACAATTAGAGATTATGGAACAATATATGCCCAACGAAAGAAAACAATGCGAATGGATATGGAAACCTGTTTATGATGAATATAGGCGAATTAACTACCGACTTAAAAAGGTTGAGAAAGTGAGATTATTTTAGTGAAAAGGCGAGATTATGCAAGAATATCAATAGGCAAGTTCCAAAACCGATTTATAGATATTCCAAAATGGGATAGTTATGTGGAATGTTTAGGGAATGGCGAAAGTGTATCATTTTATGGCAATTATACATACAAAGGTTATAAGTATAGGCAGTTTCAAGGAATAGGCATTGTCTATGGTGTATCTAAAAGTGAGAATTGCGACTTTGTAAGAATACAATTTGGTGTTCACAATGATAGCACCCACTACCGAACAATATGTGCTTATAAATCAATGGCACGCAGACAAATATTAACACTTAAAAGGGGACAACCTTGCCAAGTCTATGGTGTGGCTATTTATAGGAAAAGGGAAATAACCAACGATAAAGGCGAAAAAGAAACGAAATACGAAGAGGTCTTATTTGGCAAAGGGTTTAATGGTTGGTATGTGCCGACCTTAATAGACATAAAGAAAATGCCGAGAAACGAGGATATTGTTAATGCTAGTAGTTATGAGGAAACTATCGCAAATGACAATTTAGACATATTAGATTTATTTACAAATGATAAGGAATTAAAATAATGGAAAGAAACGAATGGAAAGAACTTAAAGAAAGAAGATTAAATCGTGGACTAACACAAAAGGAATTAGCAACATTAAGTGGTCTTAAAGAAGAAACTATTAAGGCACTTGAATTAGGAATAACGGATAGAAACAATATCAAGTTATCTACCTTAAAAGCCCTATCAAAAGCATTACATTGTAAAATTGTTGATTTAATTGATTAGACTATGGTAATGTAATTAAGACCGATACGGACTAAAATACATACATTTTGTTCCTCCAAGTGAAAAGCATAAGTAAACCCCTGCTTGTGCTTTTTATTTATTCGTGATAATCTATATGTGCAATTTCCCTATAAGTTGCATTGTTCTGTTGACATAATCAAAGTTCCGTAATCACTTGTTGTTGCAATTTATGTTTTTCTTCCTTTTGTAAAAAACTATCAGGCAACTACGAGTATTAAAGGTTAGTGTTTCATATTTCCTTTTTTTTCTAAAAAACCCTTTTATGAAATATATAGCAATTCATACAACGATTATTCATTACCACTAACCGATAGCAACAATAGAGTGATTAAAATAGTAGTGAGATAGGGCAACCACTACTTTTTTTATTTAAGGCACTAAATAGGCATTTTAAGACACTTTTGTAGCAAAGTAGATAAATTATTCATTGATAGGTATTTCCTAGTCTTAAATGGTTGTATTTATAAAACACTATGCTAAAATAGAATTATGGAAGATTACCCAAGTGGCTTTAAGGGGATTGGTTGCTAACCAATTAGGTCTTAACAGACGCATAAGTTCAAATCTTATATCTTCCGCCAAATTAAAAATCAACCTACAAAAATAGTAGGTTTTTTCTTTTGTCCCATTTAGTCAAAAATCACATTTTGAACAATGAAATAATGTAAAAAAATAAACACTTAATGTCCCATATTTTATGTTTGTGTTTAAAAATGAAGAAAATTAAACACTTGGTAAAAGAAAAACACCCACAACTTGAAATGGCTAAACAAGGAGATAGAGGGTGCTTTCTTAAATGCGTCAAATGTCTAATCTTACTGAACTCATTACAATTAGAACACTATTATATTATCATAGATAATAAGGTTATGCAACCACATTTATCGTTTCTTCATAAGGCGAATGTGTAAATTGTTTATTTTCACAGCCCTTAACAAATCTTAATATTAATTCTTTTTTCTTTCTTAATGTGGCAACCCTTTCTTGCACTACGAAATTGTAGTTTTGATAAAGTTGGATAACACCGAATATTGTCCACAAAGATACTTGCAATGTTGCCATAATAAAACTTGCCCAAGACCAACCTGTAATAATAGGAACAAAGTATGCACCTAATAATGCAATAGCAATAGCACTTAATGTGTTTCTAGTCGCATTACTAACCCTTTGTGATTTATCGGTCTTTTCTTTTTTAGTATCTTGTTCGGCACTAGTGGAATATTCACTAAATAGATTTAAGACATAGATACGGACACGAATACACTTTCTTAACATTAGTTTCTGTCTATTTGTTAGTCGGTTGTAATCTTTATCCGTTCCAATGTAGTTGCCATTATCATCAAACCAATTACTATATTTAAGTCTAACTGCTTGCAAATGGTTTCTGCGATAGTTTGCTTTCTTTTCCTTTTCAATAGTAAGGTAGAAATTGTCTAATCGTTCATCAATATAATCGTTAGCAAGTAAACAAGTTTCGTTGTATTTATCTTCTTCTTCTTGCCACTTGATAGAATTATAACCTTTGCTAAAACCATTTTCGCCTAGTGCTTGTTTAATGATAACACCACAAATGATACCTACTAATGCTTGTGCAATTAAGATAAGTGGGTTTAGTTGTGTGGTTTCAAGACTTACCATTTGATAGAAAACATAGGCAAGTGCAACCAACACTACCATTAAGTCCATAGCAATAGACTTTAAGTATTTACTAGTGTTTTCAATAACTTGTTCTTTTATATCGTATAAAGCCATAAATTACCAAATATTCTTTTTCCTTTTTTCTTGTTCAATTTCGTATCTTGCTTGTTCCTTATCAAGTTCATCATTAGCAAGGTTAAGCGAATTGATAAAGTGTTCTTTTTTCTTTTTAGCGTCATTACTAGCAATATCAATGCCTAACGCACCAATAAGACCTGTGCTAGTGATATACATAATTTCACTAATTTCAAGGATAATGCTACCTAATAAGTGCAATATAGTAGCACCCATTAACCAACCTAACACCAAAGGGATATACATATTGATTTTCATATCCTCTTTTTTTGCATTAGTGACAATTAAGGTAATAACGCTAATAAGGGTTAATGCAATAGCACCACCAATACCAACTTTCCAACCCTCTGGGTTTTGTGTAAACCACTTATCCCAATTAACAATGCCTAACACAACATAAGGTGTAGCAATAGCCACATATTGTCCTGCGAAAGTTGAATATTGAATAGCACGATATTTTCTAACTTTTTGTTTAATCGTTGGTTGTTTCTTGTTCGCCATAGTTTTCTTCCAACTTTCTCTTTAATTCGTTAAGTTCATTAGCAAGTTCTTTTACATCAATTTTTTCTTCAATGTATTGTTCAACATTACTATCAATTTTAGCAAGTTCGGTATTGATTTCTTGCTTATAGTTATCTTTAAGGTTGTAAATATCATCTCCAAGTGCGTTTATTTTAGCATTAGGGCTTGTTTTACACACTTTTACAAGTAAGTCGGTTAAATTATCAACCTTTGCATAAACACCACTTAAAACCACCTTTATTTCTTCTTTTTCTTTTTTAGCAAGTTCGTAGTATTCTTGTGCCTTTTTAGTTTCGGCTTCAACTTTTGCTTTTGTATCAAACACAATGCCTTTTAAGTAATTAAGTGCTTTTTTGCCAACACTTGTATAACCGATAAAGAAATAGATAAGACCACCTAATGTGATAGTGACACCAAATGCGATACCTAATGGTCGGTTAAGATAATCAATAACAATATCATTAAATGCTTTTGTGCGTTCTGGCATAACACCTAAACAAGTGAAATATGCACCAACACCTAAAATAAGGGTAATAGCACAAAAGACTTTGAGAAATCTCTTAAACTTTGTCATATTAGTCAATTCCTTTCAATGTTTTAATATCGTTTTCTAAACTTTCAACCTTATGTCCCAAGTTTTCTAGTTTCTTGTTAAGGTCGGCAATAACCCTATCTTTTTCACTTTCGTAGTCTAACATTTCTTGACATAACTTTTCGTATTCAAGTGGACTAACATTTTTGACAAGACTAACATACTTAACTTTTTTATCTTGTGTGTAGCAAATTGCCACTACTTTAATATCTTGCATAATAAACACCTCTATATAAGTGTATTATAAAATATGTGGAAAGAAAAGAAAACTAGATATTGCTACCTAGTTTCTAATCAAGTATTGTTTCTCTTGCTAAATCGCAGTCGATATATATAACCTCTTGTGGCAAATAGATATTACCATAGAAACTACTATTGCTTTTACACTTGATGAAACAATACCATTCTCCTATTCTATCTTCTGCAAATGCAGTAATGTAATAAGCGTTCAAACCACTTTCTTCACTATTATCATAGTTGTGCAATTCATTATACATATAAGACCATTCACAATTATAATCTTCGTGAGTATGTATTTCCCATAAGCACCATTGTAAAGGTGTTTTTCTTTCGGCATTATTGCAAGATAATAGGCACAATGTTAATGATAATAATAGTAATAATTTTTTCATATCTATTCGTTCCTTTCTATTACAAAACTTTTACCTTTATAAGTGAAACACAATACTTCATCTTGCTCCATAAGGTTGATAACTGCAAATAAGTGTTGTAAACCATTGAATGCAGGCAGATTATCTTCAATATCTTCTAAATCAGCAAGTTTTTGACACGCTTTATGATAATCTTTCATATCAAACACAAACCTTTTGTTGTCGGTTTTATATTTATGTTTATGTGTTAATCTCATAATAATTCCTCTTTCGTTAATGCCCAAGTTTTACCATAGTCTTTTACAAAATAAATAGTTTCATCTTTATCTTCTTCGTTTCCGTTCCAAACATTAAATGTAAACAACGGAACTAATTTATCGTTAATTCTTGAAACTTCGCAATTCCAATTTATCAAAGATATAAAATGAATACCTTGTTCATTATTCTTTACCCACACACCATTCTTCAATGCCTTAAACAATGTAATAAGGTCTATGCCTAGTTCTTCTTCAATTTGTTTGTGTTGTTGTAGCAACTTTAACTCTTTTTCAATGATTTCATAACATTCTACTGCATAGTAATTATCAACTATTTCAGTTCTAAAATATTGTAATGCTTCTAAACCTTTGCTCATATCAATTCTAAATCTCCTTTATCGTTCATTTTTGCGACACATTTATAATCATTACCAACTTTGATATAAAATTCAATAATACTGTCTTTAAAATCAAAATCTTCATCTTGAATAAGTTCTAGAATATTTTTATTTACTTCTAATAGTTCATAACAGTCAAAATGGTCGCTTTCTTCGACAGTAATTCTAATTAAATCGCCAACTTGAATTAAACCTTCAATGGTGTCGGCTATATCATTATAATAATTTACTTTTACATATTCTGGTGGAAGTGTGTGTTCTTTATTCCCTTTTTTATATATCCACCATAAATCTTTATTTGTTTTATGTATTAAATAGATTTTACCTTGTTTTCTAAAATATTTTATAAACTCTTCGTCTTCTGTTCTAATGTATTTCATAACTCTCTCCTTATATTAGAAAACGGAATACTAACAAGTGCAGTTGTCAATATTCCGTAATCACACATATTTAGTTTTAAGCACCTGCACTTGCCTACTACTATGTTAACATAGTTTTCTATAAATGAAAACTATTTTTTAGGTTTTCTTGCAGGAACTTGTCTGCTAGGTTTTGCTTTTTTACCACAAGGCATAACTAATCTCCTTATAAATATTTCACTATCTCACTAGGTGGGTTGTTAATTGCTTGGTAATCTAATTCAAGACACGCAAGATACCAAGTTGTTATTAAATCGTGTGTTTCTTGTGTTTCTGGAACAACACCATATTCAACATTAGATTTGTAAATATCAAATGCTTTAAATAATCTTGCTCTTTGTTTTCTTAACACTTCTGGTGTATGTTTTGCTCTTTCACTAGGTTTCATAATATTCTCCTTTATTGCATAGGTTTATACACTGCGACATCAAAATCGAAATCACTAGGTGTTGTATAACCACTATCATAAGTAATTGCTAAACTACCACCTTTTTCAAACTCAATGTTATCAGGTAATGTAATATTTGATTGGTCGGTTGGAGTTTCAACACCATAGTTTACATTTACATTATTATTAGATAACCATGTTCTAAACCCAAAACTATCTATCGTATTTAATTTAGATTTAAGAATAATAATCGCAATATTAGTTCCAGAAACCAACCTAATATATTCTTTTTCTATCCAGCCGTCATCAGTGACAAACTTATCAGCAATAACATCTATCGCATTTAAAGAAACACCACCTGAAACAACTAATGAAAATGCAGCATAATCATTTAAATCTCTACTATATAACCAATTTTCACTTCCGTTAAATGTAATAGCCTTAACATTAACTTTGCTCTTATCATCTTGCACATTACCAGCACTACGCATTGCAGGAACATTTAATGAATAAGTGATAGGCGCTTTATATGGTCTATATTGTCCATTAAGGTTAGCGTTTGAAATATTGATACAAATATCGTGGTTGTATATAGTGCCGTAATTAATGCCAAAAGTAATTCTAATATAATAAGCGTCACTTGGTGTAGTAAATGTTGAGTTTTCATATAAACCATTTCCGTTATAAGAAACTAACTCTTTATTAGCATTATAGTAAGCATATCTTCCTAATCTTGCACTAAATGGACAACATTGATAATAAGTTGTATTAGGCGATACACGAATAAAAGTCGTTGTTCTTCTATCAGAATTGTTATCTAATGTTCCATCAGAATTTAGACCTCCAACTTCCCATTCTTCGTCCCACACATTAAATGACTTACTTATAATAGCGGTAGGTTTGCTATCAATAATTTTACCTGTTGAATATTCGTTATATTCGTATGGGTTAATACCATTTTGTTTTAATAACGCAATAGCCTCATCAACAGTAGTTGCACTATCAATGCCACTTTGGGTTAGGTTAAAACATTGGGCATTTCTAACTTGAATATTATCCCAACCACTTTCTCTATCATCTCTAATTCCAAATGAGTTTTCTGATGTGACTGGAGATGTAAAAATTGCAACTAATGTTTGCCAATTTGTAGTATTTTGTGTGGCAACTCTATTTGTTCCAATAGTTCTCAAAAATACAGATGTATTACCAGTAGTTAATTTTACATCAATAATACCTAAATATTTATGACCGGTAATATAATTGGTGTTATGAGCAATTTGTTGACCTTGTGCATTTGCAGTAAATGAACAAATATTGTTTGATACTGAAAAATCATTAATTCCTGTATGATACCACCCACTATCACTTTCAAAGTTTCCATTTTCAACTAATTGGTTATACACGAAACTATGTCCTTTAATATCTGTATTATCCATACCAGCACTTTCAACAATAGGATATGAATTAACATTAGTAGGAATAGCACTTTCACTTAAATATGTGTAAGATAATGTTTCATCATCTATAATGCTTTCTTCTAACACTGCTAATCTAGTGCCAATATCATCAATATAACCTTTGATAACTTTGTTTTGGACTGCGTTTGTAGAACTATCACTTAACTCACTATCAAAAGCATAATTGCCACTACCTAATATGCTTGTGTTATTGATAGTTTTAATATTTGTGCCACTAACTAGTGTGTCTTGTTTAGCACTTAATAAATTATCGGTTTGTGTCTTGTTATAGTAATTTGCAAGTAATGTGTCAATTTCGGTCTTATTGTAATAACTTTCTAATACACTTGCTAAATCATCAGTGCTAACAAGTCCGTCAACTAAATCGCTAACAGGTATTTCAATAGTGTTTCCATTGAATAATGTTAAGACAATAGTTTGTGTTTCGCTATCAAACTCTCCGTCCACAATAAGTTCTTCAAGTGGTAAGTCAATGGTTGATAATACCTCTCCGTTTCCGTCAAGTAATCTTAATTTGAAATCAGTTTCATCAATGGTTAATGATTTGCCATAGGTTTTAAGGTTTGTGTTTAATGTGTTAATGGCAGTTTGTAATGTTTGTTGTAAGTTATAAGCACCACCTGTTGTAAACTTTGTTGTTCCGTTTTGCAAAGGTGTATCACTATCACTAGTATTAATTACATTACCTAAACCAACTTGTGCCTTTGTGACTTCGTGTGGGTTGTTCTTATTATTGATATGTGCATTGACATAGGTAAGACTTGCCAAATAAGTTGTAAGGTTAATAGTTAATGTTTTATAAACACCAAGTCCGTCACTTAACTTAATTGTTAAAATGACATCACTACCACTTTGTGCATATTCATAGGTAATATCTACTAATGTTTGTTTAGTATATGAGCCACTAACAACTTGGTAGAAAACATCAGTGGACTTGTCATATACCATTTGTCCGTTGGTAAATACACTAGCACTAATGTTGTCGGTATTATCAACAACCACAATAGCACTAGTTTCATCAATTTTGCCACTTACTAACGCTAATGCTTGTTGCACGCTAATAGTTGGCACACTACCATAGTTTGTGTCCATATAAGGTGTGTATGCTACCGAGATTTTAATGTTTCCTGTGGCAGTAATAATTGGACTACCACTAACGGAATATAAACCACTATCACTATCAACACTAATATTAACACCACCCTCATACACATTAAGGGCAATTTGAATATCGCCTTTTTCTTGTGTATATGCACTTGAAATATCTAAATACACAAATGGCTCGGTATCACTTGTAGTATCTTTTGATAATTGTTCGTATAACTTTTTACCACTAGGCAATTTTGTTATCGCAACAAATGTGCAAGTGCCAATATCCGCAAATTGATTTACATAAAATCTAATTCTAGTGGTATTACTAGCACCTGTAAAACTTGTGCCGATAATTGGATAATGCACCTCTCTTGCACTATCTTTGTATGGCAAAACATCTGTGCCATAATACACATTCATAATTTTTTCGTTCATAGTATGTTCTCCTTTGAGGGAACACTCATTATCAGTTGCATAATTGCGTCCTCAACTTTCGTTCAATTTATATCTTAATTATAAAGATAAAACACTTTAATAACAATACATAATTTGATATAATATAAGTGCGATAGAATAGTTAGAAATAATACCATTTTGGTAGTGTATGTGGACTATCTATCGCAAATACATAAACTCGCATACATTACTGAAATGGTATTTTTATAAGGTGGCATATATGGAACAAGAGATTTGGAAAGATGTAGTTGGTTATGAAGATTATTACCAAGTTAGCAATATTGGAAGATTAAAAAGCAAAGATAGATATGTAAATGTGACTAGAAATGGAAAAACCTTTAAAGTGTTTAAAAAAGGACAAACAATATCACTTTATGTTTGTGATAGCAATAAAATATATGTTGGTTTTGTTATGTCTGGAAAAGACGGATTAAAAAGAAAAGCAATTCATAGATTAGTTGCACAAGCATTTATACCAAACCCTGAAAACAAACTTTTTGTTAATCATATAAACGGAATAAAGACAGACAATAGAGTTGAAAACTTGGAATGGGTCACTCGTAGCGAAAACGAAAAGCACGCATATAGGACAGGACTAAAAAAAGTAAATTATTGTCAATGCAAACCTGTTGCACAAATTAAAGACGGAAAAATTATTAGAACTTATCAAAGTGCGTCACACGCAAGTAGAATTGTAAAATGTTCGGCAAGTTATTTGGCTTGTTGTTGTAGAAATGGTTATAAATGTTGTGGATATAATTGGAAATATGTAGATTAGTCCAAACGCCATGCGTTCAAACTAAGCGACAATGTATCATCTTCAATATTTGCGTTTTCCGTATGCCTAATCACAAACATTAAATCGTTGCGAGTTCTTACACATCTATTTCCGTTTTGGTCGTAGTAATATGAAAATGGTGGTGCTACTGCGTGTCTAACAATAACTAAATCATAGTCCTTAACATTTGACATACTTTGCTTTTCGCTATAACCACCTGTTGTTTCATTTTCGCCAACAGTCACACTACTACCACCATACAATTCTAATTTCATTTTAATTCCGTCATACCAAAGTTTTACACCATTCCAAATATGATAGTAATTAGAATAACTAGATGAAGATAAGACATCTTTAATACTTAACTTACCCCAATTATTATTATTTATAGTTCCTTTTGCAACTAAATAATACGAATAAAGATAACCAATATCTTCTTCTTTATTGTCTAAAATGTTTTCGCCAACAATGACATAATTTGTATCATCAATTTGGCAAGCATATTCAAACACAGGAACTTCAAGTGCGTCCTTATTATAATCAAGATAAATCATAGTATAATCTTTATTATCGGTTGCATAATCAAAAATATCTTGTGGAATAAATATCATCATATCTTGAATAGGCAAATCTGTTGTAATTTCGTTATTTTCAATATATTGGTTGTAAATTGTTTTCATTTGGTCTTTATCACACATACATATTCTTATATCTTTAAACTCTCCGTTTTTGTCAACATAAGAAATAGGTGTATTTTTAAGGTCTAACAAGCCACTTAATAATCTGCTAATATTAAAACCACTTGAAACATTTTGGCAGTCATAACCAATGATATTGTTGTCTTTAAACTCAACAACCTCAAATATTGCCTTTTTAAGCATAAATGTTGTGCTTTCGAGTTGATAATAATATCTAGTGCTACCACTAATTTCTTGTGAGTAGTCAATACGCATAATTGCAGTATGCTCATTATATGTTTGTGGCAAATACCCAATATTGAGAACACTTGACAATTCTTGGTGTGGCAAATCTAAATGTGGTGTTTTGCTATGGTCTATTTCCCAAAAGTCCCTAAATAAATGTGTTCTTCTAACATTATATTTTTGTGGAATACCATAATCACGAATATTAGTGTTTGGGTTTACCATTAAAGATTTAGTGGCAATATTCTTGCTTAAACTATATTCACATTCTACATAATATTGTGTATATGTCTTGCCACCACTAGCATATTGATTTGGCTCGTTTTGTTGCAAGTTATATGAAACATTGCTAATGATATATTGTTCGTTATCGCTATCTAAAACAATTTGACCTAATTTTGGACATTCAATGTTTCTAAATGTTGTAGTCCCAAGTTCAAATAGTTCATAACAAGTGTGATATTTAACAATGTTTTCACTTTCAATTTCGGTTTTATATGAGTTAATCAATTTTGAAAATGCTAGGGTATCGGTTAATTTACCATTTTGATTATAAAGGTGTGTATGTTTGTTTTCTTCATTATTGTCTAGCACAACCTTTAAATCGGTCATAGGTGTATATTTAACTTTAAATAAAGTTTCTCGCCTATCACTTGTATGACTAAAATTATCAATAGTAATAAAATAATTGCTAGTTGTTTCGCTGGCAGCGATAATAAGTTGAACTTGGTTTGCACCTTGTTTAAATTGATACAAAACATTATTGTCTTGCTTAAACTCGGTTTGTAATAAAGGAACTCTACAAGTTGTTCCTGCATTAGTTGTTGCTAAATCGTATGCAAGCCAGCCAAAGCCACTAATTTCATCACTACCCCTTCTCCATTTAATGCAGTTCCAAGGATTGTGTGTTCCATTAGCAGTTTCTTCGTCCATTAAAACAATACTTGCGTCAGCATAACTACTACCAAGACTTTTTAGTTTTAAAACTTTAATTGCATAACTATTATCTTTGTATGCGTATGTTTGGTCTATCGCATTGTATAAAACACCTTGCTTAAAAATAACTCTACCAGAATTATATATTTGGGTTTTAATTGAATTAAGTTTTGCCTCAAAGTCTGGCGGATAAAATTGTCCAAAGTTTGTATCTAGTGCATTTTCTACTATTTCAAGTATTTTGTCAAAATTGTTGGCAACATTAAAATATCCACCATAATCGGCATAAGAATAATGCCAACTACCACTATAATATTCCCTAACTGCTAATCTTAATGTCATACACATTTCTACACTATCAACATAGAAAGCATTACTAGGTAATTTAATAATTGCGTTTTCTGGTGTAGTTGTGTATTCTAACGAACATAATTTAGCACCACCTACATTTGGAAAGTTTTTTGTCAAACTAGATACTGCATTATCAACATTAGACACAACAATAGTTCCATAACTATTTTTGTCCATATTGCGTTGTTCTTGAACATCATTGAAATCGTTATCAATATTAAGAACGCTTAAAGAACTATCGCCTGTCTTTGGTGTAATGTATATAACGCAACTTGTAATTTTGTTGGTTGCTAAATCTCTATTGAAATGTAATTTTGCACATTGATTATATCCGTCAAGTATTTCCCTTAAAGCACTTAATAATGTGTAGTTTTCAAAAGTCTTAATGTAGTCAACTTTTTGTGTTAAGTCAATGTTTCCATTAGTGACTAGTGTAGGCGTTTTAAACTCAAAATTAGATAAACTAAATAACCTTAAAATAAATTGTTCAAGTGTGTATTTATTTTGGTTAAAACCACAATTAGTCAAGTCCCTAGCATTTAATAATTCAATAGCACCGATACATTGTAAACTATGTTTATAAATATATCCTTGTTCGTTTGTGTATCTTTCAACTTTGTCTTTTTGGACTATCCACCAACTACTTGTTTCATTGTGGCAAACAATAGTGAATGGTTTTACACTTTCTCTACGATAAGACAAGACCTCAAACTTTGTGCTATCTTTTGTTCCGTCCAAAGTAAAACCAAAGTTAATGCCCTCGCTACCAAATTGTTCTTCGCCTAGTTGTGTCATTGTTACACCACTAGATAATATACCCTCATAAATATAAATCATAATCTACACCTACTTATTTTGATTATAAGTCATTCTACCTGTCATAGCATTAACACTAATTTCGTATGCACCATTGATTTGCCCAAAACCATTTTCAAGCATTTTAAAGTTTTGTTTATTTTTTTGTTCGGCTTTTTGACTTTGTAATTTTTGGTAATCTAGTAAACACTTAATAACAAACGCAATAAGAATTGCTATTGCAGTTCCACTAATTCCAAGTTTTCCTGTTTCGGTATTTCTTGTAATAAGACCTGCACCTGCCCTACCAACTCTCATACCTTTTTCCCAATAACCACCTGTTATCTTATTTAATAATGGGTTAATTGCTCTTAACTTTCGGTTATGTTCAACACCACCTTTTTCGCCACCTAAAATAGAAACATATTTACCTTTTTTGGCAGTGGACTTTTTAGACATACCACTACTTTCACTTGAAGATTTGCGACCACCACTTTTTGTGGTTTTTTGTTCTACAATAAATCTATAAATTGTTGCCATAGATTATGCCTCGATTTCATAGTCAATGATTTCAAGATTTATGTTGAAAACAGGTGCAACTTTGTTAATTGAAGTCCAAGTTGATATATCAATTTCAAATCTACTTCCAAATATTCCAAGTAAATATAAAGACATACCACCATTATTTCCATACCCTAGTGGAATAAAATTGCCAGCGTCCATTAGCCAATTCTTTGACGATAAACCCAAAGAGTTTAAAACATCTCCGTTAATGTCTTTTGGTGTTGTCCAATTATAGAAAGCAATAATATCATCAATTTTAAGTGCAAAACATTTTCTATTGCCGACATTAACACTACTTTTCTTTTTATATGTATATATTTCTTCATCTAATGAACTTTCGCCTTTTGAATATATTTTTATATCATATTGTGAAAGTTGCCCAAATCTTCCGTCACCCATATACCAAGCGTCTTGCCTAATACTTGTGTCGATTATAGCACTACGCACATTTGCACTTAAACTATTGTAATAAGTGTTATTCAAGTAGTTATCAATGTTGCTATTTTCGTATTTTTGATAATATTGATTATCTTCAAATTGTGTTGTTGTGTTTGTAATGTTATAAGCAAGTGTTCCACTATTTTCGGTTAAGTCTAATAATTTGGCTTGTCCGTTAGAATTATTAATGCTCATAACCAAAAATCTATGTGTTGTATTATTTTTTGCCTCAAATGTAATAACACTACCTTTTGTTGGGTATGCTAATCTACAATTTGCATAAATGATAACATTTGCTCTTGCGTTTGATAGTTCAACAACACCTGTGTATTTATTGTATGTATAGTCTGCACCATACACCGATATTGAACTAGGCAAATATCTACCCTCGCTAGGTGTAATTGTAATAGTTGCAGTATTATTTGGATAAATCATTGTATCGCCACTATATGTTCCGTTTGTTATTTGTGCAGAAATTGAATATGGTGCTACACATTCGGCAATTAAAATAATGTTGTCTAATGGGTTAGACATTTCTACAACACCTGTTTCATTGTCATAAGTATATGTTGCATTTGATACTTGTATAGTTTCTGGCAATAAACAATTTTCGTTAGGCACAATAGTTAGCGTTGCAGTTTCATTTACAATAATTTCATCACTACCTGTATATGTTCCGTTTAAAATGTTTGCGTTAATATCGTATGTAGTAAAGGTTTCTTTTTGCATAGTAAATGTAATTGACATTGTATCACTTTCGGTATTTTCAATGTCAATGTCTTCCACCAACTTTGTATCAATGTGGTTAATTTCCACTAATCCCCAACTAGAATAAACCTCAAATACCCTAAATACCATATTAGGTGTAATTGCATTATTATAACTAGGTGTTCCGTTCACATATTCAACACCAAAATATCCGTATCTTGCATATTTGAATAATTGGTTTAAGAAACTAATTGACCTATCTAATACAAAACTATATTGATTTGCGATAGTGATGTTTGTTGTATGTGAATTAGTATTAAACTTATGTGAATTGATAATATTAGTAATTGTGTTTGCATTATTGCCACTAGGCATTTCAAGTGGCTCTAACCAAGTAGCATTAGCAAGTAATTGTGATTTTTGGTTAATAGTGATAACAGGTTGTGCCACAATTTTGTTCTTGCTAATACCTAACTTAACTAAATCATTACCAAGTGCCACACCATTATTAACCAATGTGGCACTACCACCGAAACTAATTGTGCAATATTCTTTTGCATTAAGGTTTCTTGGCTCGTCACATCTAATGCTATCAAAAGACATAGATACTTTGTATTTTTCAAATGTTTCTTGTGGTGCAAAAATAATGTCGGCATAATCATCACTTTCAGTTAGTGTTTCAAAGTTATCACTAGCACTTGCTTTATAGACAACTTTTAATAAACCACTTTCTTCATAATAATACCATTGTGGGTATGTTGTGTTATTAGCAACACCAAGTCCTAAATAATATGTAATTCTATTATTTGTAAAATCATTTATGGTTTCTAAACTATTTGTTTTTTCGCCAATATAGTCCCCGTTCTTTAATGTAGGGAACATAATATCACTATCGTTTGCAATACAACCGACTTTTAAGATTTGCCCTTTTTCAAATAAAGCGACATCTTGTTTTCTACCTTTTAACTTTTCAATAAGGTTGTTAATAGTAGTAATTGCTTTATCCCTATCCCCTAGCATTACTCTAAAACTACAAGTAAATGACATAGGAATAATTGTGTCTAAATATAAGTTAGTAATCGTTGGGTTTTCTGGTGCAATAATTGTGCCATTCATTATAAGACCACTACGATTTTGTTGTTCTACTAAATCTTGATAGATTTCAACATATCTGTTGACTTCGCTATCTTTTTGTAATTGTTCGTAAAATGAAAATAAGTTGACTTCGTTTTTACCACCAAAGTAATCGGTTGGTGCAATAAGTTTTTGCTCTAACAAAGTCTGCTCTATAATTTGTCTAATAAAATCTAACGGAAAACAATTATTCATAATCTAATCTCCTTAATCAAACGAGAAGAAGGTATTTAATATTCCTTGTCTTAATTCTTCATTACCCTCGCCCATTTCACTCATATATTCTTCGGCAAGTCCACCATTCTCTTTCCTCATAGGTTTCATTTGAAACGAACTTGCTAATTTTAATACAACATCATTATCTAGGACATTGTCTATATAATGGTAATGCACATTTTGATACGCACCACTATCACGATTTATCCAAACTTTTTTGCCACCAATAGTTTCCCAATGTGACACTTTATTAAGTCTATTTCTGCTACCACGAACATTCCTAGTGTATTCTTTTGTAAATGTTTTGCCATTCCAACTAGTAATACCATAGTTTCTTTTTCCTAAATCTTCAACCTTTGCTTGGCTACCTTTTGTTTTTTCCGTTCCTTGCATTTTCTTGCGAATAACAGGTGCGTCTTGCAAGATATGATAGTATGGATAGTATGTTTCCATTCGTTCATTTCCAAAGTCAAAAACCATAGTATTTTCATCAAGTATAGTTGTAGTTTGGTCTAAACACATTTTTGTCATATCTTTTAAATGTGGTGGGTTTCTTTTTGGGTGTTTTTTTGCACTATCTTGTAAAATGTTCCAACTACTTAAATATTCCCCTTGCATATAAGGAAATAAAGAACTTTCGGTAAAGTATTCTTTAAGTTTAGTCACAAAGTTATCAATAGTGTATTCCATAATTACATCAATGTTAATTCCATACTTTCAACTCTTGGTTTTAACATATCCTTTACTAAAACATTACTTTCAAAGTAGTTAAGTGTTATATTTTCAACTTTAAATGTTTCGCCATTTTCTAAAACAAGCGTGTCCTCTTTTATAATTTGTCTACTACCAAACACTACTATAGTCATAGTTTTTTCCATTTGTTCCCTACCATAGTTATCGTATCTAGGCACAAGTGTTAATGGCTCTTTAATAAAGTAAAAGAAAGTATCTTTGACATCTTGGTTAGGGTTTTGCCAATAACCCTTTTTGTCATAAACTCGTCTATCGCATAGGAAAGGTGTTTTAAACATAAAGATACCCCCTAATAGTTCTTATACCAAATACCTTTTTGAATAGCATTGATTTTACCAATGTTAAGTTCTTTGGAAATGATAGTGTCAATATAGACATCAACAGGGTCATCAGTTGCAGTAAAAATTAAGTTCCACAAGACATTAAATTGTAGTTTCTTAAAAACACTAACTTTATTAGGGTTATTTTCTAATGCTTGTTCAATATCTTGTTCGGTTTCAATGTTATCAAAATTATAGCAACATCTAGTCACAGAAATATCTAATGCTCTATTGATAATTGCTGGGATAATATCACTTGAAACACAATAATCGTTAAGATTAAGTCCTCTTTCTGCTATTTCTTGTTCGGTAATAATAAACTCATTTCTCATATAAGTTGACCTCTATGTATCAATTATAAACAAGAATGAACATTAAAAGCAAACTTTAATAGTCAAGTCCTATATCTTTTAGATAGTCTAGTTTCTCTTGTGTCTTTTCATTTATTCGCCAAAAGTAGTCAAGTTTAATGCCATAATTGAATACTGCGTCATTCCTATTTAACTTTTGCTCAATAAACTCGCTTAATGTTTTTGTCATATAGTGGTGGATAAATACACTTTCGTTTGTGTAGTTTTCTTCTATCGCAACTTTGCTAAAACAAGGTCTACCACTAGGTAAGACACTTTGCAAAATTTTGTTTAACCTCATTTTCCATTATATCAAAAGCAAATAAAAAAAGACACCTACTAAATGTAAGTGTCTTGTGGTATAATTTAGGTTAATTAGTCTCTTGTAGAACTTAATGAAACAACAACCCCGTCACCACCATTTGGTTGCACCCAAGCGTCAAAGTAATGTCTTACATCAACTTGTGCTTTACCAACGAAACCTGGGATATTGTCTTTGAACTCGGCTGCTGCTAACACAGGGATAACATCGGCTGCGAGTGGGTGGACGATAATCCATTGAACATCACTTGGTAATTCATCATCAGGGACTTCAACAATTTTAGCACCTTTAATCATAATTGCAGTGGTTTCTAAATCGCCATTCCAATTACCGATAGTTAAGATACCTTTGCCAAATGTTGCCTCTTCTAATAAAGCCATAGGTGTAGAACCAATGTAAACGATACATTCGGCAGTTTTAACTCTCTTGTTTTTGAGGTCTTTGAAATCGCTAAATAATGCTTGAACAATGTTTTGTGCAGATAATGAAGAGTGGACATTGAACTTTGCACCATTTCCTGTTGCACTTAATCTAGAAAATGCGTAAGTGTCAATAGTTGGGACAACAACTTTAATGTTGTAGAAATTGTAGACACCAACAATTCCGTCAGCGATTTGGGCTTCTTCCTTGTCCATAATGTCAAGGGATAAACTATCGCCTTTGTCTTGTGAAAGTGTTTTTTCAACTCTTTCAAATACTAAATCTTTTTGGGATAAACCTGTTGCTCTATCGTAAGTTCCCATTGTGTAGGACGCAAAGGACATTCTATCGTAAGCGACAACTTTACCTTTGTGTTCGGCTAATGGTTTGAGCAAATCTCTACAAAGCAATTCAGTATTGAACATACGCATAACTTCTGCTTGGTTATTGATATATTGCTTTGCATAAGTAATTGTGTTTGCCATATCGGTCAATTTTCCTTTCTAAAAAACTATTTGCCAAGTCCAAGTTTTCTAACTCTTTCAAGTTCTTTCTCTTCCTTGGTCTTTTCATTTTGTGTAGCAGTTGCTACATCAACATTTGTGCTAACAACAGCACCTTTTGGGAGAACTTTTTGATATTCTTCCTTGATAGTTTTGATTACATCATCAACCTTATCATCTTCGGCATTAAGTAATCTACTATCGTTTTTGAAGAAATCTGGTAATTGTGCGTCTGCAAGTTTCTTTGCCCTATCATTGATTTTCTTTTCTAATCGTAATTCGGCAAGTTCTTGTTGTTCGGCTAACCTTTGTTCTTCAAGTTCCTTTTTTACCTTTTCTTCGGTAGTAAGGTTTGCATTTGCGACAGCGTCCTCAACTGCTTTCTTTTTTTCATCAGCGAACTTAATGCGTTGTTTACCCATTTCGTCATTATGCTTTTTTTCCAAAGTTGCAGTTAATTCTTCGGTTGCTTTTTTAACGGCATTATCAATTTTTTCTTGTAATTGTTCTTCCGTTAATGTGATTTCTGGCATATAAATACCTCTTTCTCCTAAATTGTATGTTAGGGACATTCGTTTTTTGTCTTGCGACCACTACTATAAGTCAGTAGGCAACATATAATTTAGTAGATTACTCTACTTTATTATCACTTAATGTTTTGGCATTTCCTAAATTGAAATTGTTTTTGTTATCCATTTGGTCTTTGGTTAATGGGGTTTCATTTTGTCTTTCAATGTTAGTTTCGTTCGCCTTTATATTTTCATTTTTAACCTTTTCTTTTCTCTTGTCAACATCTTCGTTCCATTTGTTCATACCCTTAATGTAATCGTGAACACTTGGAATAAATGATAATGGTTGTAATAAGACCTCTGGGTTAGCCATACCACAATTAGATAGGTTAGAAATCATTGTAATCATATCGCTATCATTACTTGGTAGTGCGTGTGTATAAACTAATCTTGTCTTTTCAAGGTCAAAATTAAACTCTTCGTAATCACTTGCGTATTGTTTGCACCAATTAAGCACCATTCTAATAACCCTACGATATGGCTCTGTGCATTTCTTTTCCTTATCATTGCATAAATCTAACAAAGGTTTAGTCTTGATTTTAAGAATTGGGTCACTTGCGTTTTGTGAAAAGTCAATACCACTTAAATCAGGCACTCTACTAATTAAATGAATTAAATCTTTAATATTGTTAGCAAGTGTTTGTATTTGGTCTTGATTTAATGGGTTGGATAAGAACTTTGCGTCAACATTTTCGCCCTCACTAGGTAAAATGTGGTGTTCTTTAAGTAATTGAATGGCTTGTTTTGTTTCTTGTTCATTACCTAAACGCACATTTTTAAGGAATAAGATATAGTTGACTACATCACGAACATTCTTACACCTATTATTTTGTATTTCGTTATAAAGTTTGATTAGGTCAAAGACACATTCAGCGTCCCCTCTATAATCGGCATTATTAGGGAACTCAACAATAGGAATATCGCCAAAGTTGTGTGAAACATAGTTAATTTTGCTTTCATTTCCATATTCATCAATAGTTTTCCAAGCAAGATAAGGAACACAAAGTATTTGTTTATCGGCTTGTGGGACTGTTGTTTGTGGTAAATATGTTAAAGAACTTTCGTATGCAAAGATTTTGTATTTTGTGTAAACATAAATTATCCACTTTGTTTGACTAGGTTGTCCGTTATCGGCATTGTTGCTTTCAACGATACAATAAGACATTAAATGTTCCATAGCCAATGAGCAGTCATAAATGCTATCGGCAAACTTTGGGTTTAGTTCCCTAAATCTTGGGAATGTATCGCCATTCTTATTGTATAATGCTAAAAACCCTGTTCCACATTTAGAACTATAATGGCAAGTTTCATAGATATGATTACCAAATTGTCTATCATATAGTTTTTGTTCAAAAGCACTAATCTTATCTTTTTCGGCTTTTTTTCCACTAGTAGTTATGTCTGGTAATTCGCCAATAAATGTTTGTGTGGCAATATCAACGATAGGTTTAGTTAAGTTAATAACCTTACTATCATAGTTGCTTTCTTCTTCATAAGCAATTTTTGGCTCTTTACCCTCATAGAAATCAAAACAAGTTTGGTATCTTTCCGTTTGTCCCTCAATGATTTTTTGCACCATTAAGGTATTAACCACTTGTCTTACATACTCTTCATCATTAAGTCTAGTTTTGTCAATGTTTAGTTGTATCATATTTTCAAACCTCTAAATGCGTCACTTATCGTAGAATAATAATCATCAGTTAATATTCTACCAGCGTCATACTTATATGAATAGTCTAACAAATATTGGCTAGTAGTATCAACATATTCATCATGTGCCATATTAGGAAACTTTAATAATTGCTCAATAATTTCCTCAACATTTTCTTTCACTTTTTCGCTAGGGAAAAACACATTACCACTTTCAAAGTAGGGTGCAACAAGTTTAAGTCTTACATCTTTGCTTTGCATTTTTGGGTCAAATGGCACTACACCACCAACTTGTTGTTGCAATAATTCTATGGTTGCCCTACCATTTGCCTTGCTTTCAATTAAAATCTTTCGGCACTCTTGATATTTCGCCCTATACATTTTAATCATATTGATAGTTTCTTGGAAACCACATTTTTTGTTCCACCAATCAATTAAGTAGTGGTAAGCACCAACCCTACCCCAAATAAGTAATGCGTTAGGGTCACTATCTTTACTAGTCGCACCAAAAGACAAGTCGCAACTCATAACCATTTCATCAAATGCTGGTGGCAAACCACCTTTATTGTAAAACTTAATGTTTTCCCTTTTAATAATGTTTCCACCCTCAACAAATGGGTTGCCTTGATATAGTGCGTTCCATACCCTAGCACCAACATTTCTTTTAGTGTTCATACACCATTCGGCAGTCATACCTAATTCTGGGCAAAGTGGCTCGCCAACCTTTCGGTGTAGCAATTTATCAACACCTTTTTCCCAAATGGTAGGAACATTAACAACGATAAACCCACTTTTAGTTGCAAGTCTACCAATTAAATCATCTTCGTGCCACCTAGTATGGACTACAATAATCGCACCACCTAACTTTCTTGTTCTAGTTTCAATACTATCCCAATAAACCCTTTCAACCCTATCACGAATATCTTGGCTACTAGCCTCTTCGCCATTTTTAAAAGGGTCATCAACAATAGTTAAAGCACTAGGGTTAGATGTCAAACCACCTAAAATACCTGCACTAAATATTTGTCCTTGGTGTCCCTTAATTTGGAATAAGGTTTTATTGTCTTGGCTATCACTAATTTCAATACCAAAAATATCTTTACCAAAGTCTTTGACTTTTTGTCTATTTCTATCGCCAAACTTTTCGGCTATATCGGCATTATAAGCAGTAATAATCACACTTAAATCTGGGTTTCTACCAATAAACCAACTAGGTAAACATTCCGTTAGTGTGCTAGATTTACCTACTTGTGGTGGTGTAGATAAAAGCACCCTTACTTGTTCGCCCTTTTCCACCCTTTCCACTATATTTTGACATAAACTACATAGTTTCGTGTGAAATGGTGTCATTTTGTAGTAATCGCCATAAACATATTTGACATAACTTGCATAACTTTGTCTAATTCGTTTTTTCTTAATTTCGTTTTGGAAAGACATTTTATCAATTTCACTTAAATTATTGTAATATTCAAGTGCTTGCCTATCCCTTTCAAGTTGTGCCATATCTTCATTCTTGTTAGTTGCGTGAACACTATGAAAACTATTTTTTTCCATTTGTTCATCAATTTGTTTTTTCAAATTATTTGCCACTACCAAGTTCCTCTATTTCTTTAATTATATTATCATCAAGGACTTCAATAATTTTTCTATGCTCACTACTATTATCAACTTGTTTTTCGCCAAACTTTTCACTTAATTTATGTTCGGCAAGATATTTAAGAATATTTGGGTTAGGTGGTTGTTCTTCATCATATTCCACTATTTCAATATGTTCGCTAACAACTTTTCCGTCCTCGTATTCTTTTATTTTCATAGGCATTTTCTTTTTAATCGTGTAGCCACCAACACCGACTTGGTATAAAGTTCCTGCCACTATTAAATCGGCAAAAGTGTAAGACCTTTTCATTACAAAGACAATACTAGGACAAACACTACATAGATAGTCCCATTCTTTTTTGGATAATTCTAGGTTGTTTCTAATATCTAATTCGCTTTTTCCGTCTAATGCCCACCTACCAATATTAGTAATAGTCTTTTTTGATAGTTCAAAACCTTTCATAAGACTACTTTTGTCTATTAGTTGGTTGGTAAAATCATAGTCAATGCTATCACTAATGGTCTTTATATCTTTTTCTAATTGTGCTAATTGTTCGTTTTTCTTTGCCATAGATTATATTATAACACTAGTTTTCACTATCAATTTCATTTTCTAACATTTCTTGGTCTTTTTTCTTACCAAAACCTTTTCTTTCCTTATAAGCATTAAAGTCAAGGGCAGGTAATATTTCAAATGCTGGAAAATCATAAGATATTTCTATCATTTCCACTTGTGCGTGCAACCCCTTATTCTTATTTCGCCTTGCTTTCGCTAAAACATTAACGAATGATAGGTATTTGACATTAAGTAATTGTTCCTTAACCTTATTACTATTAGATACACAAGTAAAATATTGGGCATTAAAGTTAGGTTGTATTTGCATTAAAGTAAACACGATATATTCTTGTCCTGTCCCAAGTTCATAAACATTAGGTTTAGACACTAAAAAACCATTTAAGGTAATCGTGTTCGCAAACTTATAGTTTTTATTGTTTCCACCATAACATATATCATAGATATATTGTCTAATTTCACTAAACTTTGTCATTGGCACACCCTTTCATAGTATCTACAAAACTACATAGACATTTAAGTTCGTTAGATACATCTTCATAAGTTTCATTAAGTAAAGATAATTCATAAACACCTGCATAGTAATAAGGGTTATGTATTTTTAATTCAATAATCGTGTCCCTTTTCGCATTTAGGTATAGTTCAAAGTTAAAACCATTATGCTCCCTTTGATATACATAAGTGTCAATTCGCTTTGCCAACTTACCTTTGTAGTTTTTATGGGTTAAACACCAACCACTATCAATTAGTTGACTTTCTAATTCTGTCATTTTCCTTTTCATATCTAGTCCTTTTCTATCTTATATGGGCAATTATCGTAGTTTTCCGTATATTTTAGTGGTTTTTCCCTAAATATTAACCACACCAAGAATAGAAAACCACATATAATGAACACCATAAAACCGATTATAGCGAATATAATAAGCAATATCGCAAACCATAATGTTATCCACATACTACTTTTCCCTATAATATTGCACTATTAAATAGTAATTACTATATTCATAGAACACATTATTATGTTCCATATACCCATATACACCATATTTATGTATTTGGTAATTATTAGGACTAATAACCCATTCCTTTTCAATAGTGTATTCAATACCACCACTTTGTTGATTAACACTGCTTAATAATTGCACATTTAAACAAGCATTATCGTAATCAACATAATAGTAGACATCATAATAAGTGTTAAGTAGTTTATTAACATTACCACTAACAACCTTATCATTAGTGCAACCTAATAAACCGAATAATAATACCAATGTTAATATCAATTTTTTCATATTCCCACTATATATAAGTATATTCTTATAATCAATAAGTATTTTTCTTATATTTAAGGACTAAATATAAACATTTTTTAGTCAGTGTCTAATTTTTATATCTTGAAAATAACCATAAATAACGCTACACTAATGTTGGAACTACCGTATATATAATACGGAAATGCTTAAATTACAACTTATAGGATAACAGGTGGTTAATATATCACTTGTTTTAGATTTCAAAATTGAAAAAAATATTATAGGTTTTGTAAGGGGTATGGGTCTATCTTCTATCATATCCCATTATTACATACCCTACACCCATACGCATAATATATACATACGCATATGTAATAATTGTATCAAGTGTAAAGTAAAAATGCTTTACAGGGAAAAGAAAAAATATTGCCCCATATGAATGATTAAATAAAAGCCCTCTAATATACTTGTTTTATATGTTTAGTTAGATAGTGAAGAATTAAGTAGTTAGTTATTACTAACTTAAAGAGATATTAAAACACACGCATAGACACACGAAACAATAAGTTAATGAATAATTTATCAAGAAAATATATAAAATGTCTTAAAAGTGCCTTTTTGTGCGTTTAAAAGGTATCCTATGCAATTACTACATATATATAAGTTATCATATCTTTTTAATATGTCGGTTTTTTCCTATGTTCTAGGGCTTTTATACCTACTTAAAGAATATATCTATAATATCTAGTCTTATATAAGTTATTTAATGATGATAAATCTATGATAAATATATTTGTTTTGTTTTGTTTTGTATTAAAAGAATTAAAAATAAGAAAGAAAGGAACACCACAAGAAAAGCCCCTTTTGTGTCCGTTGTGGTCTTGCTCCTGTGCGTGCATAATGCGTGCGTAGGAATAGGAACACAAACGCAACTTTGAAAGCATAAGAAAAGCCCCCACCACATAGGGCGAGGGCTTGGGGGTTGTTGGTTGTTTAGTCGGTTTCTTCTAGTTGTTCGAGCAGTTCTTCAATTTCTCGCCTGTTTTGGCTTTGTGCAATTGGTTTGTCTTGTGCGTTTGGCTCGGCGCTTTTCTCGTATAAGGTATAGATATAAAATTGCTTTTCTCGTAGTGTGTCGGTTTCGTCAATTTCCCATTCGGTGCAAGGTGCAATATCAATGTAATATCTCATAATTTACCTCTTTTCTAATCGGCTTTTATTGGTCGCAGTTCTTCGCTTGGGTTTAGGTTGCTAATTGTTGCCCATTCACTACGAGCAGAACGCAACACCAATATGCGAGCCTGTTCGCTTTCGTTCCTGTCGTTGTGGTCGCAAATTGCTTGTATAAGTTCCCACTCGCTAGGGGTCAAATTAACAGTAATTTTTTTAGTTCTTTTTTCGTTGGTTGTTCTCATTGTTTCGCCCTCTCTATTCTTCTATGTTTTCTATTAGTTCCCTCTCTGCGTTGTGGATAATTTCTAATAGTTCCTCGCCCTCGTTTATTCGGTCATTCTCGGCTTGTTCTAGTAGGTCGGTTAATTGTTCTAAATTGAATATAAATATATCATTTTTTAATAGGTATCTAACCACTAGCAACTTTTTAATTTCTGCCTCGTTGGTGTAAAGTTCTTGTAATTGCTTTTCATATTGCCCACAAACACCAGCAAAACAACAGAGATTATATAGCCCCTCGTCCTTTATCTTTTGGGCTATACTTTCTCCGTCATAAAGTTCTAGTAATGCGTCCTCGCATTCTGTGGGGTGTTCTTCATAATATTTGAATTGGTCGCTACAATAAACGCTAATATTATTATCGCTGAACTCGTGGAAAGTATCGCCCAAATAGTCTATATCTTCTAGTCCATAATCGCCCAAAAAATCTAGGGTGGTATTGCTGCAGATTTCCTCTAGTGCTTTTTTAACAAACTCTAAATCTTCTTTATTCTTTTTTTCCTGTTCGGCTTGTGTGTCTTTTTCGCTCTCGGCTTCTTCGCTCTCGCTTGTGCGACTTATTTCTAATATCTCGCACTTATGCCACCAAATACCGCCCTCGATATATTCTAATTCGTTTATTGGTTCATTATTTAAAAAATGGCTATCTTTTGCAATTCTATTTAATGCACTTTTTTTGTAGGTGTAGCCCTCACAGAAATAAAAATCGTTCTCGCTATGGACATAGCCGTCGACGCCTGTAAAATAGACTAAAACCTCGCCTGTTTTTTTGTTTGTGAGAGTGTCTTTAATGATGTATTTTTTTGTTGGTTTGTTTGTTGCTTTTTTCATACTTTTATTTGTTCCTTTCGTGGGGTGTTCCCCTATGTGTTGGGGGCATATTGTAAGCCCTGCCCCCTTGGGCTTGCCCTAGTCGGTTAATAGGTCAAGTCTTCTAATTCGCTTATAATGTCGGCTAGGTTGTCGGCTTGGGTTTCCAAGTTGTCGGCTGTTTCTTGTAAGTAGTCGGCTCTTTCTTCCTGTTGCTCGGTCAACTCGTCTTTGCCCTCGTATGGCTCGATATTGTCACACTCTTCTTGGGTGTCGCTTTGTAGCATTTCCAACTCGCAACGGACATCTTCCAAGATTTCAACTAACTTTTTAACTCTTGCCTTGATTTGGTTTCTTGTTAAGTTTGCCATTTTTTCTCCCTCCTTTCGCCTATTATATTACATTAGTAAAAAGTATATTTCAATATATAAAATGTTTAAAATGTTTAAAATGTTTATAATTTCCTTTTTTGTCCCTTTTGGGTAGGTGTAATATCTAGGCGAATAAAGGCGAAGAATAAAAGCCCTTTAAAATGTAGTTATATTTACACTACAAAACCACTAAAAACCGACTTTAAAAAATACACTTATGAGTGTAGTTTTCCCAAATAAATCGAACATTGAAAATGCACCTTTTTCAAGTCCCTAGTTTTGTCCCATATTTTTCATTAACAAAATATCCTACATTTTCCTAAAATTATTTTTATATCCTTTTAATTATAAATATATGTAGGTGGGGGAGTTTCATAGGGGTATCAAAATATTTGCCTTATAATTTTTTACATAGTAATAAAACTTTTTTTCATTTTTTCTTTACACAAAAAAGTATATCGTGGTATATTATAATTGCCCAAAGGGTAGAAAGGAGAAAACATAAATGTTTGAGTTTAGAAACCCACACCCACAAGGACTACGAGTTGGCGATTGCATTAAAAGGGCTTATGTCATAGCAAGTGGTATCAACTATCACGATATTACTATTATGTTAAATAGGTTTAAAAGACAATGTGGTAATGACCGAAACTATTGGAAACTATTTATTGAACAAGTCTTATTAGGCGAAAAGAACAAAGGCGATATGCAACACGAGTTCTATGGGCATAGATACACAGTAGATGACTGGGCAAGATATTGGTGTGATGATGTTTCTATCTTGCGTTGTAGCAAACACTTGGTAGCAACCAAGAATGGTAATTACTATGACACTTGGGATAGTGGTAAAAAAGGTGTCTATATCGCATACTTTATTCCAAGTTATGAAAAGATAGTTAATCACATTCGCACCAACCACAAAGCACTTTGCAAGGGTTTGGCATTAGACAAACAAAGATATTCATTGTTGTAGTGTCAAAGGTCGTTTGGGTGGTTAGACCTAAAACAACCACCTAGAAAGTAGGAAATATGAAAGTTGTAGATTTAAGCGAAGAAGAAAAAGCAACCTTGAAAGAGTGGGACAAAGCAAAAGTTCGTTGGTGGATATACACACCAACACAATTAAAGAAACTAGAAAGAGAGGTGGCAAAGATTAACGAAAAGTTAGATAAAGAATAAATGTTAATAGTCTTTGGGTGGTTGGACTATAACTAACCACCACTTGAAAAGGAGATTTAAAAAATGGCAAATGAAAAGATTAAAACTTGTGAGGAATATGTGCTTAATGTCCTTGCAAAAACAGAACAAGATTTAATGGTTGAAAAAGACCTAACAAAAACCTTAAAAGGTGCAAATGAAAGTTTAGGCAATAAACTAAACGAATTAACAACATTAGTCAAAGAAATGGCACAACACCTAGTTATCAAAAGTGGCGAGGGCAAATATGACTACTTATACGCAAACGATAGTTTTATCGGTTTAATTGATGAAAGTGAAAGAGCCGACACCCAAGATAAGTTCGTTGTATCACTTATTAGACTAGCCGAGTGTGTAGGCATTGACATTCACACACCCGTTGAAAGAGAGGAATAATTATGGAATTAAAGTTTAGACCATTAAAGGCAGAAGAAATTGAGGTGCGTATTGGTAGCACCACTAAAAAGACTTACACCTTACTACTTTATAAGAACGCAAGAGTTGATATGGCATTACTTGACGAGGTAGTAGGACAAGGCAAATGGCAAAGAGAACACAAGATTTTAGGAACTGACATCTATTGTAGAGTTGGCATTTGGAATGATGAACTTAAACAATTTGTTTGGGTCGAGGACGCAGGTAGTAGTGGCAATATTGAAATTGAGAAATCAAAAGCAAGTGATAGTTTCAAAAGGGCTTGCGTAAATATCGGTATCGGTAGGGAATTATATACTGCACCTGAAATCAAGTTGTGGAAAGAAAACGAGAATGATGATAGTTTCAAATACAAAAAGTTCTATGTTAAGAGCATTGACTACGAAAAAGGCGAAATCTCAAAACTAGTCATTTGCGACCAAGAAAATGACAATGTGGTATTCTCTTACCCAAAAGGTGCAAAAGTGTCTACAAATGCCCAAAATCAAGGTCAAAACACTACTACACCACCAAAGGCAAGTCATACACCCAATAGTGTCAATGATGATTACACTAAAAATATGGATAAAATTAGAACTTACATTGGAACACTACCAGCCGAAACTTACTCAAAGTTCTTTAATTGGCTGGAAAGTTCATTTGGCACTAGGGTATTAAAAGAATTAACTGCCGACCAAGTGTTGCAAGTAGTTAAATCATTAAAGTTATAAGAGGAATAAAAAATGGCAAACGAATTACTTAAATTAACGGAAGATAATTACTATTCCACACAAGCGAATATTGATTATATGTCCGTATCGCAATTAAAAGATTTCTTATTCTGTCCTAGATACGCACTAGCAAAAATCTTTGGGGAATATGTAGAAACAAAAGGCGAGCCATTACTTATCGGTGGATATGTTGACGGATATTATAGTGGTAGACTTGAACAATACATTGAGAACACACCTGACTTGTTAGACAAAAGAAAAAAAGAAAAGGTTGTTAGACAAGGCATTGTAGACCAAGCACAAGACTGCATTAACGCAATAGAAAATGACACATTTTTCAAAAGCGAATTAAAAGGCATTAAACAAGAAATCTTAACAGGCAAAATCAATGGGGTAGATTTCAAAGGTGCATTAGACTTCGATGATGAAGATGATATTACCGACCTTAAATGTGTGGCTAGTATTAGGGAATTATCGTGGAATGATAAACTACGCAAGAAAACCAACTTTATTATCAACAATGAATATGATTTGCAAGGTGCTATCTACCAAGAATTAGCAAGACAAAAATACAATAAAAGAAAAGCATTTAGACTTGCGTGTGTAAGCAAAGAAGAAAACCCAGATAAAGCGATTATCCAACTACCACAAGATATGTTAGATAACGCACTTGCAAGGGTTTATGACTTAATACCACAATTTGATTTAATGAAAAAAGGTTTATTAGAGCCGACTGGTTGTGGAAATTGTCCTGTATGTCGCAAATACAATAAGTTAAATAGGGTTATGACCTATGATGAACTATTTGGGGAACAAGAAAATGGTTAGCAATAAATTAGGCAAGATATATGACGGCAAGTGGAAAGTGGTTGACTATAAAGTAAATAAAAATAGGGCAACCACTTACACCCTAAAAAACATATACAACGATAAAGAAATGACAATTAGTAGTAAAGCATTAAGAAAGGTTGAAAAAGGCGAAACTACGATAAGCAAAGTCTGTTCTTGGCATTTGCAACGAGAACGAAAGAAAAAGTGGAGATATGGAAACTTTTAGAAAGGAAAAGAAAAATGAATTGTTTAAAAGATTTGGAATACCTAAAAGACAAATTAAAAAAGGCAAATATCACTTATAAGATAAAACCATTAGACAACATTGAAAAGTGCCTTAAAGCATTAGAAATTATCACAAGATATATTGAACTTGAAGATAATAAAGTCTATACAACAGGTTGGGAATGGAACTTAACCCAACAAGAATATGACTTATTAAAGGAGATAATGAAATGACTATTAAATACCATTGGAACGATATGAAAGCCACCATTATTGAGGGTGGTTATCCAAAAGAAATTATTACAGATGTGGAATACGAATATAGCCACGCAATTACAAAAGCCGACATTGTTGATTATTTAATGCCGACCAGTGAAACACAAAAAGGACTTGCTAATTTCTATATGACAAAAATGTTAGAGTTCTTAATTGAAAATAGGGCATTAGATATTAGCGAATTAGATAATGATGATTACTTTGTGGAATACATACACGATAAATATGAAGATGACGCAAAGGAAGAATGGGAAGAAGAAAACCTATGACAACCGAAGAAAGAATTGCCCAACTTGTCTATCAAAAAATGTGTAGTGGTTGCATTAGTGAAAGAAAGTGCCACGAAGAATGTGAAACTTGTGATGAATATGAACAAGAACTTTACTATCAAATACACCCAACCGAACACATTAAATATAAACGATTAACACTATCACAAAAGTTTGAAATCTATAATGACTATCAAACAGGAAGATATTACTACAAGGAAATGTGTGATAAGCACCACATATCTGCCTACACATTACAAAAGGTGGTAAAGGAAATTGGCAATATCATCTATAAAGAACTTAAAGCCGACTAAATGCCCTTATTGTAATAGTGATGTTAAATTGATTTATATAGGCAAAGGGATAAAGTGTGAAAGTGGCTATATCTACAAGTGCGTAAATTGTAATGCAAGGGTAAATACATTCCCAAAAGATAAAACTATCGCCATGGGGATATTAGCCACAAAAGAAATGGGCGAAATGCGTATAAAAGTTCATAGACTATTAGACAAGTTTTGGAAGAATAACAAACAAAGGCAAGAGTGCTACCAACGATTAGCAAAGGAATTAGGCATTGAAGAAAGCGAAACCCATATCGCCTATATGGATATGGAAACACTACTTAAAGCCGAACAAATATTGCTTAAATGGTGGCGAGAAAAATACGATAGATAGAAAGGAATAAAAAATGGCAAGGCAAAGACTGATAAATTGCGATTTCCTATTAAACGAGTTTAGTGGAATGGGAAATAAGGCAAAATTGGTTTATTACACCTTAATAATCAATGCAGATGATTTAGGGTTTGTGGGTATTGCAAATAAGTTGGTTGAAGATTTAGACAAAGCCGACAACAATGTGTCATTAGACCTATTAGAAAATACCTACAATGTAGCATTACAAGATTTAGTGGATAAAGGTTTCTTATATGTGTTTAGAAACAATTATGGGAATAGCATTTATCTAATAAGACATTGGTTTATTCATAACAAATGGATAAGAGGACTAACCACTAATTACAAGAGATTTCTCAAACAGGTTGAACTTGTTGAGGGGAAATGGGTTATGAAAACCATTATTAAGGAAAGTAATATAAATCAAAACAATACAAAACAAAATAAAACAAATAATACTGATAATCATTGGAATGAATTGTTTGATGAAAAACATAGTGAACAAGAAACAACAAATGAAGATGATGATGAAAGTTGGAAAAACGATATACCATACTAGAAAGGAAATGCGAAAAATGATAGAAACAATGGACTTATTTGCAACTAGTAATTGCGACTTTGAAGAAGAACAAAGGGAAAAAGAAAAGCAAAGGGCAAAAGCGCTAGCAATAGAAAAGTGGTTAGAAGAAAGAAGAAAGTTTTTTGAAAAGGAATTAACCGATAGACAAATAAATCTTTACTACTTTTTAGAACAAAACTATGTGAAAGGCAAAATGTTCACAATAGAAGAAATCTGTGGTGCGTGTATCGGTTATGAACTTAACAAAAACCCAAAATCGCACGATAAATGTATCACACTAGGGCAAGACATAAAGAAAATCAATTATGCTATTGCCGAAAGATACAAAATCATTATCAAAGATAGAAAAACAGGTAGTTGTAAGATTTGTGAAAATCAACAAGAGTTTGAAAGTTGGCGAGATTATGAAAAATCACTATTAGATAAAAAGTGGCAATATCTTAATAATCTTAAATGGAAAGCCGACCAAGATAACACAATGAACTTGTTTGATGAAACTATTAACAAAACATTTATGGGGGAAGATTTATGAAAGTAATAGGAATATATCCACAAGGAATTAGATACACACAGGTAGAAAGTGGTTGGAAAAGACCATTAGATATTAGTGTTCAAGGTTGTTGGGGTAAAGGGTTTGAACATTACAAAATTGATGATAGATATTATTGGTATTATGCACAAGAAAGGGTTTATCAAATTGAAGATAGCCAAACAAGAAAAATAGTGTTTGTCGCTATCGCAAGTTGCCCTGATGAAGTAATACAAGAGTTTATGAAATTAAAAGAGCAAGGGGTATGGGACAATGGCAACTAGACCGAAGATTACAAGAGAAGATAATTGCATTTATCTAACCCAAGACATAGGTGGTATGAATATCTATGATAGGGCAAAGGCAATAGTGAACTTTGTGGAAAAAGAAACAAAGGAATTAGAAAAAGAAATAGACAAGGTTATATTAGACATTTTTGAGCAAGAACACATAAATATACCCAACACCAAGAAAAGTGTCTTAAAAAAGGCATTTGACACATTAAATAGGCAAGGTAAGGACATTAAGGTAAACGATTTGTATGCCACGATAAATGACCTATACATTAGCGAACACATTAAGACTACTAATTTATTTAGCATTTGGTTAGAAGATGATACATTATTGCAAGCAGGGGTAGAGATATGTGTGATAGGCATTAAAAGTGTTGCAGACACATTACAAAGTTGGGGGAACGCATTATGATTAAAATTAAGAATAGAAACTATTATGTTTGTGATAGTGAATTGAAATTAGAAACATTAACAAAAGATAGTCAAGGTAGATATTTAGTGAAAGATAGATACAACAATATTATTGAACTTGATGAAACAGAATATAGAAAGTTGGGTGGAACGGAATGAGTGATATAGTGCAACAAATTAACTTATTCTCGTCTATCAACCCTTACTACCGATTAAAAGGAAAAGTTAAATTGATAGAATTATTTGCTGGAATTGGTAGCCAATATAAAAGTCTAAAACTATTGGAACAAGCACAAGAAAAGAAAGAGTTTGAAATTGTATCTCACAAGATATGCGAATGGGCTTACAACAGTTATGTAATGTATAACCTTATGCACATTAAAGACACTACCGATTATTCACAAGGAAAGAGCAAAGAAGAAATGCTAGAAAGAATATTTGGAACTAGCACAAATTACAACGAGCCATTAACTAGACAACAATTAGAAAAGAAATCTATTGAATGGATAAGAAATGCTTATAACTCTTGTATCGCAACCAACAACCTTGTAGACATATCTAATGTCAAAGGCAAAGACTTGGACTTTGATGATAATGTCAACGAAACAATTATTATGTCCTATTCATTTCCTTGCCAAGATATATCACTAGCAGGGCAACAAAAAGGTCTTTCCAAAGGTAGTGGCACTCGTTCTGGTCTATTATGGCAAGTAGAAAGAATATTAAATGAGAGAGAGAGAGAGAGAGATTACCTTTGCCAAACATTCTACTTATGGAAAATGTGTCGGCACTCTTATCTCAAACATTCATTGATGATTTCAAAAGTTGGGAAATGAAACTAGCGAGTTTAGGATATGTCAACCACATTCAAGTATTAGACACACAAAATTATGGTTTACCACAACATAGAGAAAGAGTGTTTATGGTTTCAATACTTACCCAAGAGCAAGAATATACCTATGAGTTTCCTATGAAGATACCACTAAAATATTATCTCAAAGATATGTTATCTACAAAGGTTGATGAAAAGTATTATCTCAATGACAAAATGGTTAAATATATTAGTGCAGTTGGAACAAAAGACTTTTCTGTAAATAATAGCAAAGTGAATTGCAATATTGGTAGACCACTTACAACCGAGCAAAACAAAAGAGCAGGGACAACTAATTATATTGCTGATGATTTTGCCACCCAATGCTGATTTAAGAGATTATAGTGACATATCAAATGAAACCGACAAAGTATAGTAATGAAAGCATTAGAAGAATTATCAATAATCTTGTATCGGTTGATAATGTAAGTCCAACAATAACTGCAAATGCTATGCAAAGTATTAACCACCAGAATTGTGTATTGATAAAGGAAAAAGGTATGCACAAAGTATTAGAAAAAACATTGAGATTAAATAAAGACAAAATAAAAGATTACTCTTTGTTAGACTGCTATAATGTCGCAATTAAAGATGATATAGTTTGCACGATAACAACAAGAGTAAATGCGAGTAATGAAGTCTATGTATGCGAAAGTAGGAAAGATATGAGAATAAGGAAATTAACACCATTGGAATGTCTAAAACTGCAAGGTTTTAGTGAAGATGATTATAACGCAATTAAAGACCAATTTAGTGATAGTGCGATTTATCACGCCGCAGGAGATAGCATATCGGTTTCCGTTCTTATGGGAATATTTGGGGAAATGACCGATATTAACTATCACAAAGCAATTAACAGTTATATTGATACATTAGTAGAAAGAAAGTAGGTATTTATGAGAATTAAAACATTTGTAATCGGTAGTATGGCACTATTCTTATCTTGTTTAGGAATTGCCACTTATCAAACACTTAATAGCAACAACCTAGTGATTATTAAGGCAACTAACAATAGATATAGTTGTGCAAATATCAACTTTGGTAGTAATGCCCAAGTAGGTGTATTTATGCCCAACACATTAAAAGCATATACATTTGAAACAAAGACAATAAATAGTGAATTAGATAAGTATGTAAGTGATTATCAAGGAATAACGATTACTAGTAGCACGATTACAAAGGTTTATTATGGTAGTGCCGATACACACAACTATGCGATTAAGTTTGGTGCGAATGGGGTAGTGGGAAACTTAACACTTAACTTTGCCGAACAAATATGTGGTTGTAGTGTTTACGCACTTTCATACAATACCGATAATGCGATTATGGTAGTAAACAACAACGAAACGGAATTATTAAGTTATGCACCGACATACACGAAAGCAAACGCAACGGAATTAAATTATGATAGATACGATTACACATTTGCACCTACGAACACACTAGAAATCAAGTCTAAATATGGTAGGGTTGGTAGTGTATCAAGGTCAAGATTTTACATCTGCAATATCGTATTAAGGGTGGTGGTATAGTGAAAAGGCGAGATTATGCAAGAATATCAATAGGCAAGTTCCAAAACCGATTTATAGATATTCCAAAATGGGATAGTTATGTGGAATGTTTAGGGAATGGCGAAAGTGTATCATTTTATGGCAA